>Ga0208690_1000001_pt1 | contig 66973 bp, 56 predicted proteins | sample June2015DPH_16_1_2_FD_184712 | JGI IMG/M metagenome (GOLD analysis project Ga0208690, IMG submission 184712) | Peatland microbial communities from SPRUCE experiment site at the Marcell Experimental Forest, Minnesota, USA - June2015DPH_16_10... | ecosystem: Environmental > Terrestrial > Soil >...
ATGAGCGTCCCTAGCCAGGCCACCCCTACTGCAATTCCGGCCAATGCCAATCCCGTCCGCTTCATCGAACCTTTGATCGCGGATTCACGGGGGCGGACCCAGGCGTCCTCGGGATAATCCTCGGGCGTGCGACGTTCTATCCGTTCATGAAGTGCCATTTGCAAAACCTCCGCCAGATGCAGAGCGTGGCGGTCGGTGCCTTGGGCGATTTGTTCCCGGCAGCTAAAGCCGTTGGCGATGATGAGCCAATCGGCTGGGGCCTGGCGGATCGCAGGCAGGAGTTCGAGTTCGCCGATCACCATTGAGATGTCGTACTTGTCGCGCTCGAAGCCAAAGGAGCCGGCCATGCCGCAGCAGCCGGGGGCTGGAGATTGGAAGTCGATGCCTAGGCGGCGCAGGAGGGATTCTTCGGCGGTCATCTTCATGACCGATTTGTGATGGCAATGTCCGTGGAGGATGGCTTTGCGGTGCAGTCGTGGCAGCTCGACTTTGTCGGCTTCGAGGAATTCGCTTAGCAAGAAAACCTGGCGCGACAGGGCCTGGGCTCGCTGGTCGTGGGGGAAAAGGTTGAGGAGTTCGTCCCGGAAGACGGCTACGCAGCTGGGTTCCAAGCCAACGATGGGAATTCCAGCTTCGATTTCGGGAGAGAGTTCGTCGAGGATTTGAAGCAGGAGCGATTGAGCGCGGTCGAGCATGCCGTGGTCGTAGAGCGGGCGTCCGCAGCAGAGGTGGGCTTTTGGGATGGTGACTTGGAAGCCGGCGGATTCCAGGACTTCGACGGCGGCTTTGGCGGTAGAAGGTTGGAAATAGTTGTTGAAGGTGTCGGGCCAGAGTAGGACCGTGGTTCCCTCAGGGGCTAAAGCCCTTTCTTTTTGGCCTCGGTTCGGCACGACTGAAGTCGTGCCCTTCCCGATTGTGCCCTTCCCGATCTCGCCCCTCCCAAACCCATTCCTCTCCCGGTGTCGGAACCAGGTCTTGAAACTTTCCGGGGCGAAGGCTGGGATCGACCGCTGGTGCGGGATCCCGGCGAGTAGTTTTGATACATCCCGCAAGAAAGGCAGCTGTGTTACCAGATTTGCTATCCCAGGGACGTGAGATGCGGCTCTCGCCCACAAGTCGATATTGCCGAAAGCGTAGGCGCTGCGAGGGCGGATCCGGCCTTCGTAATAATGTGATAGGAATTCGGATTTGTAGGTGGCCAGATCAACCGTGACTGGGCAATCGCTTTTGCAGCCTTTGCAGGCGAGGCAGAGATCGAGCGACTCTTTCACTTCTTCGCTGCGCCAGCCGTCGCGGATGATCCCATCGCTTCGGCTCTGGCCCTGCGTCATCTCCCAGAGCAGGTGGGCGCGTCCGCGCGTCGAGTGCTCTTCTTCATGCGTGACGCGGTAGCTGGGGCACATCAGGCCGCCTTCTTCTCGGCGGCATTTGCCTACGCCCACGCAGCGTAGCGTGGCTTCGGCTAGGCTGCCGTGGTCGGCCAGAAATTTGAAGTTGGTTTCAGGCTCCCATGGTGAATAGTTCGCTCCCAGGCGGAGATTTTCGTCCAGTCTGTAAGGCTCAATTAGCTTTCCCGGGTTCATCTTCCACTCGGGATCCCAGATAGCTTTGAACTCGCGGAAGGCCTGGACGAGTTCGGGGCCGAACATCTTGGGAAGCAATTCGCCGCGGGATTGACCGTCGCCGTGTTCTCCTGAGATAGAACCGCCGTAGCTGACGACGAGGTCGGCGGCTTCTTCCATGAACTTGCGGAATTTGGCGATGCCTGCCTTCGATTGCAGATCGAAGTCGATGCGCGTGTGGACACATCCATGGCCGAAGTGGCCATAAAGCGATCCTTTGTAGTGGTAGGCCGCGTACATTTTGCGCAGGTCGCGAAGATAGCCGCCCAGCTTTTCGGGAGCTACGGCGGCATCTTCCCAGCCTTCCCAGTTCAGTGGTTCGCCGGGAACGTGCGAAGTCGCTCCTAGCGCGGATTCGCGGACTTCCCACACACGTTTGGCCTGTTGCTTGTCGCAAAGGCGCATGTTGGGAGGATTCGCCGCGCGGCCCAGTGCCTGCATCAGGCCACGAGCCTGGGATTCCGCTTCCGCCGCGGTATCCGCACCGAACTCGACCATCAGCCAGCCAGCGCCTTCGGGCAGCAAGGCGAGGCCTTCAGAGTTGATCCCCTTCTTGCCCGTGTAATCGACCAGGAGATCGTCGAAGCCTTCCAGGCCGATGGGCTTGTGGGTCATGACTTCCGGGACGTGGTCGGCGCATTGGTAAATGTCGGGATAAGCGATGACTAGCAGCACGCGCTCGGGCGGGCTCTCGACTAGGCGGCAGGTGGTTTCGAGAATCGTTACGCAGGTGCCTTCGGAGCCTACTAGAGAGCGGGCTACGTGGAAGCCGTTTTCGGGTAGGAGGTAGTTTAGGTTGTAGCCGGATACACGGCGAGGGATGTTAGGGAAGCGCTGGCGGACCAGGTCGCCGTACTGTTGGGCTAGGTTCTTTAGTGAGGTTTGAATTTGATTTGTGCGGTCGGGATTGCGGCCCGATGAATCCGGGCCGCTGGACAGCCGGGGGCGGCTGTCCCCACATGGTTCGATAAGGTTTTCGCCTACTTTCAGGCGAACGCCGTCGTAGGTGAGGACTTCAAGGGCTTTGATGTTGTCGTCGGTTTTGCCGGCCATTACGGAGTGGACGCCGCAGGAGTTGTTGCCGATCATGCCACCGAGGGTGCAGCGGTCATGGGTAGCGGGGTCGGGAGCGAAAGTCAGATGATGTTTCTCTGCGGCGGCGCGAAGATTATCGAGGACAACGCCGGGTTGCACACGGGCGATGCGGTGCGCGGGATCGATCTCCAGGATTTTCGACATGTACTTCGAGAAATCTAGAATTACGGCCACGTTGCAGCATTGCCCGGCTAGCGATGTACCGCCGCCCCGGCAGAGGATTGGCGCACCGAATTCGCGGCAGAGAGCGATTGTGGCGATGACATCGTCGGCATCTTTTGGAATTACTACCCCGATGGGAATCTGCCGGTAGTTGGAGCCGTCGGTGGCGTAAAGGCCCCGGGCGCTGCGGTCGAAGCGGACTTCGCCGGCGATTTTTGGGCGGAGGGCGGCGGCGAGGGATTCGGCATCGACGCGGGTGGATTTTGAAGCTTGGGCGAGTTCTATGAGGTTGTTTTGCATTTCGCACGATTACGTCAGCGGCTAAAGCCGCGAGTTTCTCGGTGCATTCTACGGCACGCCTGAAAGCGTGCCCTGATACGAAACGATCGAATCCCAACGATTGAATCCTGATGAGCGAATTCTAATGTGCGATCGCCGGTCTAAGCGTTCCGTGCCTGTCCAGTTCTAATTCGAAGATGAACTTCCGTCCGATTTGTGGCTTACGTTTGTGATTTGAATCTTGGTTTTGTCGCCTTGGGCTTCGATGTTGATGGTGATCATGTTCTTATGTTCGCTGGAGATGATGGTGCAACGGCCTGCGTCGGAGGTGGTCACCATAGCGTTGGGGAATTTGGCTTTGTAAAAGCTGGAGACCTTGTCGACTGGGTCGGTGCTTTCGGCCCTTAGCGATACGGTGTGCATGCCGCCGAAGCTGGCGGAAGCGGCACCTTGTTTCAGGACTTCTGCGCCGGGATAGAGATCGACGCCTAGGTTGCGGGCAGCCTCGGCGGGATCTTTTGTGGTTTCCACACTGCCGAATGGCGTGTCGACTTTGACGTTGTCGCCATCCTGGTGGATGTGGGCGCGATGGGCGAGGTGCCAGGCGAAGAATCCGGCGGAGGCTACTCCGAGAATACCGAGGAGGACGATTACGCCGACAACGACCAGGATGACTTTTAGCGCATTGTTGCCTCCCGCTGCCGGCACCGGAGGAGCGGAGACTATTGGCGGGGTTGGAGGAATTACGGATGGAGTTGCAGCGCTGGGAAGAGTGGACGCCAGGATTGGCGCACCGCACTGATTGCAAAAACGGGTTCCGGTGGTGATGGACGCGCCGCATTTATTGCAGAAGGCCATGGAATTATCCTCATGCTGCGATGAAATTTGGGGAATGCGCGAGTATAGCGCAGAATGTGGGAATCTCGAATGGTTATCGATGGTGTCGGCAACTGGCCATGCTTGGCGGGTGGTTGTCCCCCTTTTCTAGCTCCACAGGCGGGTGGCGTAATCGGACATCGTCAATCCCAGCAATAACATCAGGAAAAAGATCGCGGCAATGACCACCAGTTTGGTGAGCTTTTCGCTGGCGTGGTAGACGTGCATGAAGAACAGAGCGACTAACGTCGCCTTGAAGGTGGCGATGCCCAGCGCGACCGCGGCATTGAAGCGGCCGAGTTCGATGAAGGCGGCTTTGTAAGTGATGAAGGTGCAGATGAGCAGCGCGGCCCAGATCGAGAAATACATTTTCAGCGGCGACGATTTCGAAGACGAATGATCAGACATAACGAGCCTCAGGGATGCCGGTCGATTAAGTAGAGCAACGGAAAAAGATAAATCCAGACGATATCGACGAAGTGCCAATACAGGCCGCCGATTTCGACCGGAGTGTGCCATTCGGGACTAAACCGCCCCTTCCAGGCCATATACAGAAGCCAGGAAAAAATCCCCAAGCCGATAATCATGTGCAGGGCGTGCAGGCCGGTCATAACGAAATAAAGCGAGAAGAAAATTTCGGCGTGGCGCGGGACCGCGTACTCGCCGGGGTGACCCGGTATGGGGACGTGTTCGAAGCTGAACGATGCGCCGGGCACGTGATGCTCTTCGAATTTGTCTTTGTACTCGATGCCTTTGATGCCGAGGAAGGCGACGCCGAAGAGCATAGTGAGAATCAGCATGGCGATCAGCAGAGCCTTGCGCGCGGTTTGCGCAGCCCACACGGCGATAACTACGGTTAAGCTGCTGCAGATGAGCACGGCCGTGTTGGTGGCGCCGAGCGTGGCGTCGATGGATTTGCTGGCGGCACCGAAGTCTCCGAAATACCAGCGGCGGTAAATAAGATAGGCGCAGAACAGGCCGCCGAAGAACATGACCTCGGTGGCTAGGAAGAGCCACATGCCGAGGCTGGCGGAGTCACGCTGCTGCGCCTCGGTGGCGAAATGGTGGAGCAGCGCCGGGTTGTGCGCCACGAAGGCTTCGCCGTGATGCTCGTGAACCGGAGTTAGCGAACTATCGGGCAACCGGCACCTCCTCGTGGTGAGGCGCGTCCAGCTCCTCGTAGTTGTAGGCTTCCCAGGTTACGACCGGCTCCTCGTCAAAGTTGAATGTCGGGGGCGGCGACGTTGTTTGCCATTCGAGGCCGGCGGCGTTCCAGGGATTGTCGGGCGCGGGCTTACCGTAGCGCATCGACCATAGGAAATAAATCATCGGTAACAAGTAGCCGACACCAAGAACTGTGGAACCGGCGGTTGAAAGAACATTCAGCACTTGGAATTCCGGCATGTGGCTGTAGTCGTAATAACGGCGAGGCATGCCCATGTAGCCGAGAATGAATTGCGGGAAGAAAGTGAGATTGAAGCCGATGAAGACGATCAACGCGGCCAGGCGCGCCCAGCCTTCGGGATAAAGTCGCCCGGAAATTTTCGGCCACCAGAAATGCATGCCCCCGAGATAGCCCATCACCGCGCCTCCGACCATGATGTAGTGAAAATGGGCGACAACGAAGTAAGTGTCGGTGACGTGGACATTGATGCCGAGCGCCGAAAGAAAGAGTCCAGTAAGGCCGCCGATCGTGAAGAGTCCGAGAAAGCCGAAGGCGTAGAGCATGGGCGCGTCGTAATGGATCGATCCCTTGTAGAGAGTGGCGGTCCAGTTGAAAACTTTGATGGCGGAGGGCAGGGCTACTGCATAGCTCAAGAAAGAAAACACGAGCGCCGAGTAAACGGAAATTCCCGCTACGAACATGTGGTGTGCCCAGACGAGGAATCCGAAGACGGCAATTGCGATCGAGGAAAGCGCTACGAAGTGATATCCGAAGATGCGCTTGCGAGAGAAACAGGCGATGATTTCGGTGACCACGCCCATGGAGGGCAGAATCATGATGTAGACAGCAGGATGCGAATAGAACCAAAAGAGGTGCTGGAAGAGGACGGGATCGCCGCCGAGTTTGGGATCGAAGATACCAAGATGCAGCGCTCGTTCGGCAGCGACCAAAACGATGGTGACTGCGACCACCGGCGTACCTAGAAGCTGAATGATGCTGGTGGCGTAGTGCGCCCAGATGAACAGCGGCAGGCGCGACCACGTGAGGCCTGGCGCGCGCATGCGATGGATTGTCACCACGAAGTTCAAGCCGGTGAGGATGGACGAGAATCCTACGACGAAGATGGCTAATCCGGCTTCGACGATTTTTGTGTTGGTGAAAGATGTGCTGAACGGCGCGTAGAAGGTCCAGCCGGTATCGACGCCGCCGGTCAACATGCAGTGCAGCATCATCAGCCCGCCGATGATGTAGAGGTACCAACTGAGCAGGTTAATGCGCGGGAAAGCCAAGTCCTTCGCGCCAATCATCAGAGGTACGAGAAAATTGCCGAGCACGGCGGGGATCGACGGGATCAGGAAAAAGAAAACCATCACCATGCCGTGCATGGTGAAAAGTTTGTTGTAGGTGTCGGCCTGGACGAGATCGCCTGCGGGGGTTAGCAGCTCGAGGCGGATCAGAAGCGCAAAAAAGCCGCCGATGAAAAAGAAGAAAGTAATGGAAATGAGATAGAGCAGCGCGATGCGCTTGTGGTCGGTGGTGAGCAGCCACGACCAGACTCCATACTCCTTGTTGAGGTAGTTTTCACGTTCAACGGGTTGTGATATCGCGGTCGCCATGCTTATCGCACCTGCTTCTAAAACTGGGTTGGATTCGGTTGAGCCATGGCCTGCACGCTGTCGTCATTTACTGGCGGCGATTTTAGGCTGGCGCTGGTTTTCTCCCCTTGTGCCGGCTTGGCTTCGGAAATCGATTTGATGTAGGCCACAAGCGCATTCACTTGTTCCTCGCTAACCAAACCCTGGAACGTGGGCATGATCGGCTGGAATCCTTTTACCCGCTTTGCACCGGGATCGAGAATGCACTCGCGCAGATAGTTTTCGTCGGCGGTGACGGTGCGTCCATCTTCGAGTTGAACGGGCTTGCCGAAAACTCCCTGCAAGTTCGGGCCGCGGCCTTGCGTATCGGCGCGATGGCAGGTGCCGCAGCCGAGTTCGGCGAAAATCTTTTCGCCACTTGCTGAAAGCGGCCCGGTGGGGCTGCCGTTGATCCAGGCTTCGTATTGTGCAGGTTCCATAACCACGATATCGCCAACCATGCCGGAATGCTGCGTGCCGCAATATTCTGCGCAGAACAGGTGATAGGTTCCGGGCTTTGTGGCACGAAACCATTCCACTGTATAACGGCCTGGCAGAACGTCCTGCTTGATGCGGAAGGCGGGAATATAGAAGCTGTGGATCACATCCTGCGAGGTCATGATGAGTTTGACGTCGCGGCCGACGGGAACATGCAGTTCATTGATTTCGCGCTCGCCTTCGGCGTGTTCTACCTTCCACATCCACTGTTTGGCTACGACGTAAACTTCGGTCGCGTCGGTGGGCGGGGTGCGCTCTTTGAAATAGACCACCGCGCCCCAGGCGAAGATCACCATAAAGATGAGAAACGGAATCGTGCTCCAGGTAACTTCGAGCGCGTTCGAACCTTCGATCTGCTCGGCGCGCACGCCCGGGCGATGACGGTAGCGGGCGGCAAAAAATATGACGCAGGCAAATACCAGCAGCGCCATCATCCCGGTAACGATGAGCAGGAAGATGTAGAGCGCATCCACATGGCCCGCCATGGTGGAGGCCTGCTGCGGCCATAATGGAAAATTGTTAAGCATACTTTGTCTTTCTGGCTGTTTCGCGGGCGAGGGCCTTCCTGGTCGCGGAGAGGTCGAGTCGCCACAAAATGAAAAGTAAACCTCCAATCAGAAGAACGGTCGCGCCGGCGGCGACGCGCAAAATGTTGCCGACCATCGCGCCGTACTTCCCGGTCTGAGGATCGTAGTGATAGCAGTAGAGCAGCACGGCATCAACGGCGTTGCCGATTTTGTTTTGCGATGCCTCGACCAGGCCCATGCGCAGGTCTTTGGGTGGGAAATCGACTCCATAGAAATAGCGTGAGATACGGCCTTGCGGCGTCAGCACCATAATCGCCGTGGCGTGGGCAAACTGATTGCTCTTTTCGTCGTATTGATATTGGAAGCCGACAGCTTTGGTGAGCGCGTTGATCGAATCGGGCTGGCCCGTGAGGAAATGCCAGCCTGCGGCGGCATTGGCGCGGCCGTAGCGCTTCACGTAGTCGGCCTTTTTCGTGGCTGCCATCTCCGGCGTTTCGCGTGGGTCGAAGCTGACCGTGATCACGTCGAATTCGCTGCCTACGTCAAATTTGATCAGGCGCATGGCGCTCGCGAGTCCGGCTAAAGCTTCTCCGCAGAGCATAGTGCAATTGAAGTAGACGAGATTCAGGATCAGAGGCTTGCGGCCGAAGTAGTCGCTGAGTCTGACAGGCTTGCCGGTTTCGTCGCGGAAGATTAGGTCGGAAGGAATTTGGGTATCGAGGTGTTGCTCGATTCCTACATTTTGCAGGCGCGGCGGGCGCATGTTGGCGGGTGGGGACGTGATGCCGGAGTTGATTTGGCCGACGGCAGAGGCGGACAGCGCGGTACACACAAGTATTGCGGCGACGGTGTAAATCGAATTTTGACAGTTGCGGTGCAATTTATGTTTTCTCGCGTTTCATTGCCGGCCTTCGGCCTTGGCTCCGTTCGCTTCTGCTTGCGGGCGAACCGGCAGACCCCGCTGCACGATCAAATCCATGGCGCGTTCGATTGGGATGTGCACGACTCCGTTTTGTTCGTTCACCCAGCCGTAGCTGTACAGCATCTTCTCTTCCGCCGTGCGGATTCCGCTCAACTGTGTGCGCTCGTCTTCTTCGAGCTTCGGATCAGGGAAAACAGTTTGCGGATATCGCGCGGGGACGTGGCGCGTGTCCGCGGGAATGTTCGTGACCAGCGGATTTACTTCGGGCTGCGATGACCGTTCGCGCTTATCGAGGAACTCATACACGCCGCGGAGAATAAAAATACTCACGATGGTGCCGATAGCCAAAAAGACCAGGAAATAAAGGATGCTTCGCGGTGATAGATCCTGATGCTCGAAGCTGCCGTGAGCGCCGGGGTTTCCGTGTTTGGTGTCGTCAGTCATTCTCGTCAGCAAAAGTATTCACGTAGTCGATTAATGTCCCTCGTGCTCCAATACTTCCTTCGCCTGCGCGTCGTAGACCGGCAATAGCGGCAACGAGGCCAAATTGCGGAAGAAATAGGCCATCCACAGGCAGCCGATGGCGACCGATACAACTACGTCGGCGATGGTGATGCGAAATGTCTTCGAGAAGTTCGGCTCGATGATCCAAAACAGATCGATCCAGCGAACGAACAGGATCCAGATTGCCAGCCACACCAGCTTGCGAATGTCGCGCTTGAACGGGCGCGAGAGCAGGATCGCAAACGGCAGGGCAAAACCGAGAAAGGCGAGAATCAGGGCAATCGATCCCCATCCGTTGTTGATTCGGCGCAGATAAAACGTGATCTCGTTCGGCAAATTGCCGGCCCAGATGATCAGCCACTGCGAGAAGCTGAAATAGGCCCAGACCATGGTGAAAGCAAGCAGCCACTTGCCGTGGTCGTGGACGAAGTCGGGCTTCAGCATCTCCGACATCGGCTTGTAATCAGCCAGAATGCGCTCCACGAACACGGCGAAAGCCATAGCCGAAAGCAACTCGCCGATGAGGATGATGAGGCCGAAGATGGTCGAAATCCAAGTGGGGTCGAGCGACATGACCCAGTCGATGACGGCGAAGGTGAGGGTGAAGGCGTAGAGGATCAGGCCGGGTCCGCTGGCTGCTTTGAAGCGCCCGGAGTTGTCACGAGCCTTGGGCGAATCGCCTTCGATCGACCACTTCGACAAAAGAAACGACAAGACATTCCAGATCGCGAAATAGATGATGCCGCGAATCAGGAAGCCGTGGAAGTTCAGATAACTCTGGGTGACGAAACTATTTTTGCTGAGGTGCTCGCGGATATGATCGTCGGAAATGGAGGCGAGCGGCATCGCCCAGGGATACATCCGCCCTTGCGCGACCGCGATCAGCAGCGGGATGAACAAAATGCTGAGGCCCGGCAGTGTGCGCATGGCCGCGCCCTGAATACGCCGGATCACCACACCCCAGCCGCCGCCGGTAAGATGGCGGATCATAATGATGGCCATGGAGCCAAGCGCTATGCCAAGCCAATCCATGAAGCCCAGCAAGTAAGCAGGGTAGAACTGATCGGGATTCGATACGGCCAGCCATGCCGAAATCAGAGCGAATACAACGCCGACGATCAGCAGCCGTTGCGAGATGGTCTTCAGCACCGGCGGCGGGGTCAGGTCGAGTTGCGTTGTGGTCGCGCTCATTTCGCTTCTTCCTTCTGTGCTTCGGCGCTCCGCGGCGCGATCACCGGCAGTGTCGCTCCCGAGCCGGGCGGCAAAAAGTTTGGCGCCTCGGAGGGAATGTTCTGCCCGGCCGGGACATCCGCCTTTGTAGCATTCTGGCTTAGTTGCAGCGCGCGGATGTAGGCCACGATGTTCCAGCGGTCCTGCGGCTGAATTTGCGACGCGTAATCGGGCATGATGCCGAAGCCGTTGCTGATCACGTCGTAAAAATATCCAAGCGGGGCTTTTTGGAGGCGCGCGGTGTGGTACGACGGCGGCTTGCGCGAGAAACCGCGCGAGGGGATGAAGCCGTTGCCATCGCCGAGCTGGGAGTGACAGGGGGCGCAATAAATGTTGTAGCGCTCGCGGCCGCGATCGAGGACCTCTTTGGTGACGGGGAACGGCATGTAATCGCCGGGATTGCTTCCGATTTTTCCCGTGTAGAAGTAAGTGTCAGCGCGTAGGTCACCGCGGGCTACCGCGCCTTCGACTAGAGGGCGTGCACCGCGCTGATCGGGGAAGAAATCGCTCTTGGCCAGCGGGTTGACGCGGGGCTGGACGTGCATGTCTATACGGCATGCTGAGAATAGGGTGATTGCCGTTATTACTACGACTGCTGAGATGTCGTTTGGAAAGGACCTTGGCGCTGGCTTCCGTGGAATCCCACCCTTGCGCTCTTGCCGCGCATACGAGGGCTGGCCGTCTACTTGCGCAAGGATGGGGCACCCGTCTTTTTCTGCGGTCCTTGCTTCTTTGCCTCGCAAGATGTGGCGGAGGTGCGGCATTCTAGCTGGGCACCTCCGAGATTGAAACTGCTGACAGGCCTTCCAGGAATGCTCGCGTTATCGGCGGGTTGTATTTCGGATCGGAGGAGAACACGATCAGGAAAAAGCGATCCTTCGAAGCCATGGCGAAACGCGGCACGTTGAAAACCGGGTGATAGGGCATGGGTAGGCCGTTTAGCGCCAACATGCCGAAGACCGCGGAGATCGCGGCGAAGAGGATCGTCATTTCAAAGGTAATAATGATGAACGCTGGCCAGGAGTGCGGAGGCTTACCCCCTATGTTCAGCGGGTAATCAACTGCGGACATCCACCACTGCATCAGGTAGCCGCCACAGCCGCCGATAATTCCGCCGATGAGCACGACCAGAGGAACTTCGTCGTGATGAAAGCCGATTTCTTCGGCGAGACCCTCGACGGGGAACGGGCTGTAGGCGTCGAGTTTTTGATAACCGGCCTCGTGGGTTTTGCGCGCAGCATCGATGAGAGCTTGCGGCGTATCGAACTCCGCCATCATGCCGTAGATTGGATCGCGCTTGGCCATTACTCTTTCACCTCCGCCTCGGGCAGGAGGGTGCGCATTTCAAAAATCGAAATCGACGGTAGCAGGCGCAGGAACAGGAACATGGCCGCTAGGAACATGCCGATGGTGCCGATGTAGGTCATCCAGTCCCAACGCGTGGGATAGTACATGCCCCAGGATGAAGTGAGGAAGTCGCGGTGCAGGCTGACCACGACGATGATGAAACGCTCCAGCCACATGCCGACGAGAATCACGCCGGAAATCATGAAAAGAGCCACCGGGCTGGTGCGCAGTTTGCGAATCCAGAGCACTTGAGGAATAAAAATATTGCAGGCCAGCAGCGAGTAGTACCACGGGGCGTAGGGCCCGTGCAGGCGGTTCCAGATGGTGAAGGCGTCGTAGCGGTCGCCGCTGTACCAACTCATGAAGGCCTCGACGCCGTAGCCGTAAGCAACTATTAACCCCGTGGCAAGCATCACCTTCGCAGAGTTCTGCAGGTGGCGCTCGGTGATGAAGTCTTCCAGTCCGTAAATTTTGCGGATGGGGATGGCCAGCATCAGCACCATGGCGAAACCGGAATAAATGGCGCCTGCGACGAAGTAGGGTGGAAAGATGGTTGTATGCCAGCCGGGGACGATGCCGACGGCGAAGTCGAAGCTGACGACCGTGTGAACCGAGAGAACCAGCGGCGTAGCTAATCCAGCGAGAAGAAGATAGGCGGTTTCGTAGCGATGCCAGTGGCGCGCCGACCCGCGCCATCCCATGGAGAGCGCGCCGTAGATTAGGCGGGCTGCGGGGTTTGTAGCGCGATCGCGCAGCGTGGCTAGATCGGGGATCAGGCCAATGAACCAGAACATCGCCGAGACCGTGGCGTAAGTCGAGACAGCAAAAACATCCCATATGAGCGGGCTGCGGAATTGCGGCCATACCTTCATGGTATTGGGATAGGGAAACAGCCAGTAAGCGAGCCATGGACGCCCGACGTGGATGGCGGGGAAGATGCCGGCGCAGGCCACCGCGAACAGCGTCATAGCTTCGGCGAAGCGGTTGATCGAGTTGCGCCACGATTGGCGCAGTAGAAGAAGAATGGCGGAAATAAGCGTTCCCGCGTGGCCGATACCGATCCACCAGACAAAGTTGACGATGGCGAAGCCCCAACCGATGGGAATAGTTACGCCCCAGATGCCGACGCCTTTCAGGAAGAGAAAGCCGATGGCGTAAAGCATCATCATCGTCATTAGGAAGGCGATGCCGAAGCCGACGAACCAGCCGTTCGAGGCTGGGCGGGTGAGGACGATCGCGCTGATTTTTTCTGTAACGGTGGCGAAGGTGTAGCCGGGCTCGATGACCGGAGCCTGTTGCGCGTCGACCGTCTTGTATTGCTCGTCCATGTGCTTGGTGAGTGCCTCAGGGGCTAAAGCCCCATTCTTGTTTGTGTCTTCAACGGCGCGGCTGAAGCCGCGCCCTTTCAAAGCTCCTCGTCGTTACGATTTCAGCTCTGGATTCGGGTTCGTTACTTCCGCTAAATACGTCGTCCGCGGGCGCGTGTTCAACTCGCCCAGCAGCGAATAATTCCTCGATAGCGCTTTGACCTTCGAAACCTTACTGTTCGGATCGTTGATATTGCCGAAGACGATTGCTTCCGCCGGGCACGATTGCTGGCAAGCAGTCTGCAACTCGTCGCCAACTTTGATTTCTTTGCCTTCGCGGACGCTGGCGGTTTCGGCGTCGATTTTGTGCTCGTTGATGCGCTGCACGCAGTAGGTGCACTTTTCCATGACGCCGCGGCTGCGCACGCTCACGTCGGGATTGCGCATCATCTTATATTGCTCGGTGGTCCAGTCCTGGAAGAGCAGGAAGTTGAACCGCCGCACCTTGTACGGGCAGTTGTTCGAGCAGTAGCGCGTGCCCACGCAGCGGTTGTAGACCATGTCGTTCAACCCCTCGCTCGAATGGTTGGTGGCGCCGACCGGGCAGACCACTTCGCAGGGCGCGTTCTCGCACTGCATGCACGGAACGGGCTGGAAATAAGCCTTGGGATTTTCGCGATCGCCCTGGTAGTAGGCGTCGATGCGAATCCAGTGCATGTGGCGGCCCAGGTGAGCCTGCTCCTGGCCCACGACGGCGATATTATTCTCCGACTGGCAGGCGATGACGCAGTTGTTGCAGCCCACGCACTTGTTCAGGTCGATGGCCATGCCCCACGCGTAGGCCTCTTCTTTATATGGATACGGCTTGTAAAGCGTGAGGCCGGGCGCGGGCTCTTCTTCCTGCGCGAAGTTCGGCTCCTTGCGGTATTCCTCCAGCGTTGCCTCGCGCACCAGCGGCCGCGTGTCGCCGTTCGGCGTCTCCATCGACTGCATGCCCTGCACCGAGGCGAGCTCGTAGACCGCCCCGGTTTTGCGAATCTGCACGCCGCTGGTAAACCAAGGCGCGGCGCTGGTGCGCAACTGATAAGCGTCGAAGCCGTAGCCGGTGCCAACGCGACCGGCCCGCTTGCGTCCGTAGCCGAGCGTTACAGTGACGGAATTGTCGGGAAGCCCCGCCTGAATCCATGCCGCGCCGGTGACTGTCTTTTTTTGGTCACCCACGCCGTTCAGCGTGAGTTCGACCACGTCTTTCGAGGCGATCTGCAGCCGCTCGGCCATTTTGGGCCCGATCAGGATGGCGTTATCCCAAGTGAGCTTGGTCATCGGCTTGGGCAATTCCTGCAGCCAGCCGTTGTTGGAAAACTGCCCGTCGTAGATGGTGGGATCGCGGCGGATGTTGAGCTCGATGGCGTTGGGATCGGCCACCAGTGGGACCAGAGTCTTGAGATCGCGACTTCCTAGAGGTTTGTTCGACACCTCGGGCGGCGTCGCCAGTTTGGGCGATTTTTCCGCGAATGCCGTTCCCTCGATCCAACCATCATGCAGCGACTTGCGCCAGAAGGCTTCGAAATCCGAGCCCGTATGCTGTTTCTGCCAATATTCGCGAACCAAATCGTAGCTGGTCGAATCAGGTTGACCGGAGAGCAGCGCGACAAATTCACTCGCCGTCTTGCCACCGTAAAGAGGAGCGATCAGGGGCTGAATAATGCTGGCCGTCCCGTCGTAAGCGCGAGCGTCTCCCCAAGATTCAAGCTCATGTGCCTGAGCAACGTGCCACTGGCAAAGATCGGCTGTTTCGTTCTGATATAGGCCAAGGTGCACGCGCAGCGGAGATTTGTTGCTCTTGAGAAGTTCAGCGAACTGGAGATCGGCCTGCGCGTCGTACGCGGGATTGCCACCGAGGATGAGGAGCAGGTCAACCTTGCCGGCCTGCATGTCCGCGACAAGGTCTTTGAGCGAATCGACCTGACTAACAGGATTGGCGTCGACGGAGTCGGTGTAGAAAACGGTTTTGCCGACGTTGCCAAGTTTATCGTTGAGCACGTGGGCTAGAGCATGTACTTCGGCGGCCTGATGGTCGCCTGCCACGACAACGCTTGTTCCACGGCGGTCTTGGAGATCCTTTCCCAGTGTGGACATGAACCGAAACTGCTCGTTTGTGAGGCCAGTATTGCCAGCAACAACATCCAGAGAATGTCCGCCGTTGAGAAGGAGACCCGCATATCTCGGAATGCCGAGGGCCTTGACCCCAACTCGATGATCCGCCTTCGCCCCCGTGCTCGACATCCCGCTCTCGATCACATACAGCCGGTTCATGTTGCCGTCGGGATTGCGGCGCGCGGCGAAGTCGCGGATGTAGCGGACATTCCCCGGAAAACCCGCATACAGAAAATCGGCGTCCAGCGAAACGATGACATCGGCCTTCGAAAAATCGTAGCGAGTCTCAACCGGCTGCCCGAAGGCCAGCTTCGCGCCTTCCAGTACGTTATCGCGATTCACCGGCTCATACACATGCCACTTAGCCTGCGGATAAATCTTCAGGAAATTGCGCAACTGATCGGCCAGCGTGGGCGAAGAAATCGTCGGCGTGAGAACGCGAATGCCCGCGCCCTGCAGATTTTTCTGTGCCATCAGCGGGCCGCGAATCGCGGCAACAAAACTCTGCCACGACCGCTGATCGCCCAACTCCGTAACGCTCTGCGACCGATCCGGATCGTAAAGCCCCAGAATATGGGCCTGCGCAAAAATGTCGGTGCCGCCGAGTGATGCGGGATGGCGGTCGTTGCCTTCAATCTTCGTCGGCCGCCCCAGATGGCTTTCCACCAGCAGCGGGCTGGCGTAGCCGCCTAAAGTCATGGCCGTGGCGTAGAACATAGGCCGCCCGGGAATCACTTCCTCCGGCTGGCGCACATAAGGAACAATCTCTTCTTTCGGAAGCTTGACGCAGCCGGTCATCCCGGCCAGCGCCATCGATGCTCCCATGACTTTGAGGAAGCCGCGTCGCGAGACAGACTCGACCCATTCGGACGCGCCTTTGGGGAACTCGCGGTGCAGCGCTTCCTGGAAATCTGGCGAGCCAGCAAGTTCTTCTAGGCTGCGCCAGTATTCGGGGCCGGAGGCCTTATCAATTTCGGCGCGAACGGAGGCGAGATCGAGCTTGCCTTTTTTGCTGGGGCAAACGTCTTCGCGTTTTGCGCTGCCGTTTTGTGGTTCGATCTTCATAACTCAGCGAAAAACCTGGACGATGTCATCCTGAGCGGAGCGGGAAGTTCGCGAAGCGAACTCTCGCGCAGTCGAAGGATCCCTACACTCTCACACCGTCCATTACCGTCGCAAGGCATTCTTCCCAAAGCCTCCGCGAGAACTCCCTGCATTGCCACCGACGCTGCCATCCGTCGCGGCGTCCTTCGACTCCGAATATGCTTCGCTTCGCGAAGCATATTCTCCGCTCAGGATGACAAGTTTTCATGGTTCACCTATGGCAAGTGTTGCAGCTGGTAATATCTCCCACGCTGCGCACGTTGTACTTCTTCACCAGAAAATTCCCCAGGTCATCCTGATCCGTAAAGCTCTGCCCATCCACGACCACCGGATGCACCGTCGTAGGCTGCTGATACTGCATGTTGAACACCTGATCCCGAGGCCGCAAATTTGACTGCACATCACGATGGCATCCCAGGCACCACTCCATCTGCAAGGTGTTTTCCTGATACATCAGCGGCATCCGATCGACCGGGCCGTGGCAGGTATTGCAGCCCACGCCTTTCGTCACGTGAATGCTGTGATTGAAAAAAACGAAGTCGGGAAGCTGGTTGACGCGCGTCCACTGCAGCGACTGCCCAGAGCGGTAGCTGGCGCGGACCGGCTCCAGCAAAGCCGCGTTGGTCCAGATCTGCGAATGGCAATTCATACAAGTCTTCGTCGGAGGAATTCCGGCGAAGCTCGAGGTCTCAACCGAGGTGTGGCAATACCGGCAATCAATGCCGAGGCCCGCCACGTGGTGCTGATGGCTGAAGGGCACCGGCTGCGGCTTGCGCACGCCGGCATAAGTAATGTAGGGCGAACCCTGGATCGCGTAGGCCATCCAGCCGAGCGCGCCAATAATAAATACCGCGCCAAAAATTGTGGCCCGCGATAAAGTATTTGCGCTGCGATGGAAAATCTGCGACATGCTTACTTGCTTACGCTTGCGATTATCGGGAGAACCCGCAGATCGTTATGAGTGTGCAGCCGCCAAAATGGTTACGACGCAAATGAAAACTCCCACAGAATTTTGCGTCAACTTGAAAGAACTTGAGATTATAAATAGTTCATGCACAGTTGTCGCGGCTTTGCGCAAGAAAATTTTGGAGTGCGCTCTCAGAAGCGGAATTCAAATTGAGAATGGTCGCATTTCGGAACCTGGTTGCACACGCAGAGCTTCGATAGCGCAGGCAAAAGCAGATTCCTCGCTTTGCTCGGAATGACAAAAGTATCTCGGACTTACTTAAATATTCGGGACGACAATCAATCAACGACAATGAATATCTCGGAACGACGGAAACTGTTCAGCGAAGATTCATGACCAAAAGCTTCGGTTCGGTCATTTCTTCGATCGCGTAGCGCAGGCCCTCGCGACCCAAGCCTGAATCCTTGATGCCGCCGTAGGGCATCTGGTCGATACGGAATGTAGGCACGTCGCCGGCGATCAAAGCTCCGACCTCCAGTTCGTCGTAAGCCTGGAAGAGCAGTTTTACGTCACGCGTAAACACGCCAGCTTGCAGGCCGTAGGGCGAGTTGTTCACACGGCGCAGAGCTTCGTCAAAATTCTGATAGGGCTCGACGGTCACAACCGGGCCGAAAATTTCCTGGCAGTTCACCTTCATCTCCGGCTTGCTGCCGGTGAGCACAGTGGGATTGACGATAGAACCTTTGCGTCCGCCGCCGCACAGCATGCGGGCACCGGAGTGGACTGCCTCGTCTACCCAGTTGGTGACGCGGACCGCATCGCTTTCACGGATAAGCGGGCCGACGTCAGTCGACTCTTCCATGGGATCGCCGGTTTTGAGCTTCTTCACGCCTTCGACCAGCAGATCGGTGAACTTGCCGTAGACCGAGTGCTCGACCAGAATGCGCTGCACAGAGATGCAGGTTTGTCCGGCAAAGCCGAAGCCTCCGGCGATGCAGCGCTCGGCGGCGTAGGCGAGGTCGGCATCGCTGTGGACGATGGCCCCGCCGTTGCCGCCGAGTTCGAGCGCGACTTTCTTCTTTCCGGCGCGGCGCTTGATGTCCCATCCGACGGGCACGCTGCCGGTGAAGCTGATGAGCTTGATGCGCTCGTCGGTGACGAGGAGGCTGGCGTCGTCGTTCGAGAGCGGAAGGACGTTGAGGCCGCCATCGGGCCATCCTGCCTGCTGAATGCATTCGGCGAGGAGCAGCGAGCACAGCGGAGTTTGCGGCGCGGGCTTCAAAACGATAGGGCAACCCGCAGCGACGGCGGGAGCCACTTTGTGCGAAACCAGATGCAGCGGAAAATTAAACGGTGTGATGCCAGCGATCGGGCCCAGCGGGAAGCGCTTGACGATGCCCCAGCGGCCGGCGGTGAACTCCTGCCAATCGAGCGGAAGATATTCGCCGTTGATCCGGGTGGTTTCCTCGGCCGCGACGTTGAAGATGAAGACGGCGCGATCCACTTCGATGCGCGCCAGCTTGATAGGCTTGCCGGCTTCGTGCACGATGGTGCGGGCAAACTCGTCCCGGCGCTCGGCGATTTGCTGCGCGGTGCGGCGCAGAACACGCTGGCGCTCGAAAGCGGGCAGGCGGCGCGTCGTGCCGAAGGCTTTTACTGCGGCGGCGATGGCGGCTTCGGCATGTTCGCGGCGGGCTTGCGTAATGCGGCCCACGACCGTTCCGTCGAAGGGAGAGCGGACATCGAGCACATCGCCCTCTTCCAGCCAACGGCCATCGAGGAAGAAACCGTGGGTTGCGACGGGCGCGATTGTCATTTCCGCCATGGTGGATGCCTCCGCGTGGACTGATTTTTTGATTATAGGCCTGAGGGGTCGGTTGCTTTTTATGCAGAAAAGAGAAAATGGTAACCACCAAGGACACATAAGGAGCACGAACGGGCTAGTCGGATCTACTTTGGTGTGACTTCGTGGGCTTCGTGGTAGTGTCTGGGGTTGCCGATGCACACTTTGGAAACTATTACTGAGCTTTGGCCGCGGCTTCGGCGGAAGGAAGTTTCTCCCATCGAGATAACGCAGGATTGCTTAAGCCGCATCGAGAAGATGGACCCTGCGCTGAATACTTTTATTACTGTAACGGCGGGGTCGGCACTGGCGGAGGCGCGGGCCGCGGAGAATGAGATAGCTCGTAGGGAGTGGCGCGGGCCGCTGCATGGGATTCCTCTTGCTCTGAAGGATTTAATCGACACGGCCGGCGTGCGGACTACGGCTGGGAGCGCGCTTTATCAAAACCGTCTGCCGGTTGAAGATGCAGAGGTGGTGCGGCGGTTGCGACGCGCGGGCGCGGTGATTTTGGGCAAGAACAATCTGCACGAGTTTGCTTACGGCGGAAGCTCGCTAGTGAGTTTCTTCGGCGACCTACACAATCCGCACGATGCGGCGCATATCGCCGGAGGATCGTCAGGAGGGTCCGCTGCGGCTGTGGCGGCGGGGCTTTGCTACGCGGCGATCGGGACGGACACGGCTGGATCGATTCGTTTGCCGGCAGCGCTTTGTGGATGCACTGGGCTGAAGCCGACTTATGGGCGGGTTTCGGCGCGGGGAGTGATTCCGCTGTCGTGGTCGCTCGATCATGTGGGGCCGCTGGCGGCTTGCGCGAGCGATGCGGCGATCGTGCTGCAGGCAATCGCGGGGTACGATGCGCTCGATGTCTCGAGCGCGGCTGTGCGGGTGGAAGACTATGTTTCTGGTTTAGGCGAGGGGGTGAAGAAGCTGCGCGTGGGCGTTCCGCGGGCGTACTTTTATGATGATTTGGATGTCGAAGTGAGCACTGCGGTGGAATGGGCTCTTGGCGTGATTCGAACTCTGGTGGCGGAGGTTCGGGACGTGCGGCTGGACGTGCCGACGGATCGCGTTGTGCAACTCGCGGAGTCGTATGCATATCATGCGGAAAATGTTGCGCGGACTCCGGAGTTGTATCAGGCTGAAACTCTGCGGCGCATTCGGACGGGAGAAAAATTCACAGCGGCGGAATACATTTTGCGGCGGCGCGAGTTGGATGAGGAGCGTCGGCGCGCTGGCGAGATGTTTGCCGACGTAGATTTGCTGGTTACGCCGACAACGCCGATTCCCGCACCGGCGATTGCCGATTTGAAAAAAGATCCCGAGGCATTGCGTCCGGCGGAGTTGAAGCTGCTGCGCAACACGCGTCCGTTCAACGTGTGGGGGTTGCCGGCGATCTCGGTGCCTTGCGGGTTTACGAAGCGCGGGCTGCCGATTGGGTTGCAGATTTCGGGGGCGCCGTGGCGGGAGGATCTGGTGTTAGGGTTTGCTCACGCTTACGAGCAGGCAACGCGAGTGGACTAGATTGGGCAGGAGCGCCACTGCAATCTATCAGATCGTACGCATATCCAGCCGCTTGCCCAGTGCCTTCAGGGCGGCGGCGATGCCGTCGATGCGTGAGGTGTGCTGAATGTCGGTCAGGCGGTTGACTTCCTGCGGGGTGGTCTTCAGTCGGCGCGCCAGTTCTGCGGGGCGCACGTGTTGCCGGATCATCTCGTTCAACAGCAGAATCTTGGCGGAAAGGCTTGCAGGAAGCTCGACGACGGGTTGCCGCGGCTTGGGCTTCGAGGGTAACGGCACCGCGCGATTGTCTTCAAAGTAGAAATCGAGGGCCGTCTCCAGAGCATCTTTGGCCGCGGCTAACGCCTCGGCCTGGGTTTCGCCTTGTGTGATGGCTTCCGGAATGTCTTTAAACGTGACGATGAAACCGCCGTCTTGGCCGCGCTTGAGGGTAACTGGATACTGGAACATTTTGCGCCTCATTTCAGGCCGAGTTGCTAGTCCACCGTGCTCACATCATCCGGTAGCATGAGCACGAACTTGCAGTCGCCGGTTGCCGTTGAACAAGCCAGCACGCCGCGGCGGAGTACTTTTAGCGGTGTGTCGTCGGGGAAAGTGACTTGGTAGGCGGCGGTGCGCAGGGCTTCTGTGTAGACCTTCAGCTTCTCGTCTCCGCTGACGAACTTTACGGCCTCTACTTTGGCGGCGCTGCCGGCGGCCCCGCTTAGCAGGACGAAGAAATCGGCGCTGCCAGTTTCTTTGGCTTTACCCAGATCGATGGTGCGCTGCGACTGCAGGCTGGTTTTGGAACTCGCACTCGCCTGAAGTTTCGCGTCGTTTTTTACTAGCGCATCGATGTGCTCCTGCGTTTCTGGCGGCGGGCGCAACCCGGTTAGCGACAGCTGGTAGGTAGTTAGGGCGCGGTCTTTCTTACCTTCTTTCTCGTAGATCTGGCCGAGGTGGTCGCCGACTTCCCCGTGCTGGCCTAAGCCCCAGGCAGCGGAGACGTATTTTTCGGCTTTGTCTAAATTACCTTCGCCGAAGTAGACCCAGCCCAGCGTGTCCCAGTACGCGATTAGTGATTGGACCAGCGGCAATTCCTGCTGCGTCAGGCGATCCAGCGACAGGTTCCGCAAGGCTGCCGTGGTAGCGGAGACCGCTGATTCTGCGTACTGCTGGGCGCGATCGAGGTGAGTCTTCTTCAACGAGAGCTGATAGGCGATGTTATTCCAGACCAGCGGCGTCGCAGATAGTTCGACAGCGTGGTCGAAAGTAGCAAGGGCTTTGTCGTCCTGACCGAGATTGAGATAGGCATCGCCGAGCGCGATTTGGAGTTCGGGATTATCGGGCGTGAGCGAAGCGGCTTTTTCCAGTTCGGGCGCGGCCAGATCGTACTTGTGCCACTCGGAATACATCGAGCCAAGCCCGGCGTGGGCGTACTTGTCGAGCGGATTGATTTCAATCTGCTTGTTGAAGGCGATGACGGCGTCTTCGTATTTGCGTTGCTGCGCGTAGGCGCGGCCCATGGCGTTGTAGGCGTACTCGTCGTAGGGGTTAATCTCGATCTGCTTTTTGAATGCGGCAACGGCCTCGTCGTTCTCTCGCAGAGAAAAATACGCGGCGCCCAAGGCGTTCCATGCGTACTTGTTTTTAGGATCGACTTCCGTGGCGCGCTTGAGCAGAGTGATTGCCATCGAGAAATTGCCATTGCCCATGGCGGCGCGGCCGCTTTCGAGCAGGTCTTCGACTTTCATGTCGGCAGGAGCTGAGGGCGTGCCTGCGACTGTGCTCTCCAGCGACAGAAGTTGACTGAGATCGGAAGTGACGGCGTGGCGGAAGGCCTGGTAGTCTCCGGCGCGGGATTGGGGCAGTTCGTCCTGGCTAACGGTTAGCGTGCGGGCGGCGGTGAAAGTAGTGCCGTCGAGGGTGTAGGTGGCTTTGTAATCCGAATAGTCGCGCTTCACGGTTAACGGCAGCGGAGAATGAACGGTATATTTGGCGGGGAGTTGCAGCTTGATTTTGTAAACGTATTCGGCTTTGGGACCGAGCTTCAGCGGCTCGGAGTCGATGTCGGTATCATCGCCATCGCCGAGGTCCGGCAGGTTGAACTGGCACAGCGGCAGGATGAGTTCCGACTTTTTCTTTGACCAATCCAGATAGTTTGGCTTGGAGACGTCATACGACATCGTGAAGGGCTCGCGGGTCGCGGCCGGATCGCTGACCTTTAAATTCGTAATCTCGCCGCCGATTCCGTTGTTCACGTTCTCGATGACGCGCTGCCATTGCGCTTCCGGAACGCGGCGGAAGATGGAGCGCAGCATGAGTTCTTCATCGCCGCGGAACGTGTAATGAACGTGGATCTCCAACTTCCCAATTTCGTTGATTTTTCCATCGACTTCAGACAGTTCGGTGTCGGGCATGGGAGTATCGGCAGGAGTTTCTTCCAGATGCGGTATGCCTGCGCCCGCCGGCGGAACTACCAACGCTTGCTTCTTGCGCAGAGTGTAGGCAAGCAGGCGGAAGGGCGCGACTTCGGCGGTGGTATCCATCCATACTTCTTCCTTGCCCATAGGCAGCATGGTAATTACGTGGTCGAACTGCGAAGGCGAGGGAACGTCGACATCAAGCTTGCGGCTGGAGTTGATTAGCACGGAGTCGGCGTGCAAGCCTTCGGCTTCGAGCAGCGAGGCGAGCAGCGTGTGTTTGTCTTTGCAGTCGCCATATTGGTTGTGGAGGACGTCTCCCGAGGAGTGCGGCTGGTAGCGGCCCACGCCTAACGATAGGCTGACGTAGCGAAAATTCCTGGCGACAAAATCGTAGAGCGCCTGCGTTTTGTCGAGATCGTTATTCAGGCCTTTGGTGAGTTCTTCGGCTTTGGCACGAACTTCCGGCGAGGGTGCGCGGCGATCTTTTTCGAGGCTGGCGTACCAGAGGCCGATCTGTTCCCAACTGATGAAGCTGGTCATCTGGATATCTGGGTGCTGTTCGTCTTCGGTGTGCTTCTTTTTCTTCTTGTTTTTGTCTTTGTCCTTCCCGTCATCTTCGCGTTCGAGGTGGGAGTTGGTCCAGTGGTAGAGGCGGCGGCCGTTGGCCTCGGTGATTTTCGGATCCATGCCCGGCTTGTTTTTCAGCTTGAGCTGGCGGCTGGAGGGAACGTCGATGTCGACTTCCTCATCCAGGTTGATATCGGTCTTGTCGAACTGGTAGTCGGCCCAAAACTGGCCGGGAGCAAGGGCCGTGTGCACGATTGTAGAGATGTCGTATTCGAGAACCTCACCGGGACGCAGGCCCGGGACCGTGATGTGCTTCTGGCGGTAGTCGGTGTAAACGGGAGCCTGCTGCTCGATGGGGGCGCTCAGGTCCTGAACCGCATCGTCGCCGGCCTTAACCACCGAGCCGTCGGCTTTTATGACACGAACGTAGTTGATTTCGACGCGCTCGTTGGCGGAGTTGTAGCCAAACTGGATTTGGCCCCACTGCTGCACTCCGGCCTCGCTCTGCACGCGGATGCGGGCGATGGTTTCGCGGCGCCCCGTGCCGTCGTTTTCAAAGTGGTACAGGGAGCGGTACTGCTCGATTACGTAGGCTTCCTGGGAGTAGTCGTGTTTGGGCGCATTTGTTTCGCTTTTCTCCGCTTTTGCGGGGGCGGATGGGGGGGATGGCAGCTTGTCGGACTGGGCGATTAGGGGCGCGGCTAGGAAGCAGCAGAAGAGAAGGTGCGAGATCAGACAGCGCATACGGTAATAGTAAGGCCTTTGGGGTTGTTCCAAAAGCATTCCGGCGAACTCTGTGATGCTGAGCGGACGAATGAGGAGCGTAGCGAGTCATGCCGCAGTCGAAGCATCCCTGTGGCCGAAAGGGAGTTTGGGGAGCGGAGGGTACGCGGGGGTAGGGATGCTTCGACTCGCCGGGACTCCCTCCGGTCGTTCCGGCTTCGCTCAGCATGACAGGGGAATACAAGGCCCGGGATCGGATTTGGCTGTGATTTAACCCTGATTTCTATGTTCACCCGCTACAAAACCGTAGTAAAATCCGCCCAGATAGTCCTGTCCGGCCACGTCGCCGGGCAGGCGTGACGCAAAACGTACTTGCGCCACGATCTTTCCGTTCGGAGGTTCTCGGGTATGGAAGATCGGGCCCCTGTCGTCTCTCCTTCTCAGCAGTTAGTCTCCCAACCAACAACTACCGGCAAGCATCATGAAGGCCGCGGTGCGTGGGTGCTCACAGCCTACGGTATATCCGGGCTGGCGCTGTTCGGCGTATTAGCTTATTTCTTCTCGGACTTCATCGCTCACTAAACAAGTCTTTCGGCAGGGACGAGCGGGCGTGCGCGTTCGCGGGCGGTGTGGGAGTGTGTTCAGTTGGCGCTTCAATCAGCAGCGGACCGCCGATGAGCCTGCCTTGAGCTTTTCAGCGGGCGGCTATCTCCTCATTCGAACGTGCTACAATGAGCCTCCTTAAGTACTAGCGCTTCGCGGCGAATCAGCTTTTTCCCACACAGAAGCACAGAAAGCGAAATCACCAGCACTTGCCTAAGAAATCCACGCCCGAAGCAACGTCCATTACTTATGCTGACGCCGGGGTAAACATCGACCGCGCCAACCGGACGAAGCAGCGCATTAAATATCTGGCGCATAAGACTTTTACGCGCGGCGTGCTTAGTGAGATCGGCGGATTCGGCGGGCTTTTTGCAGTGGACAAGGCCAAGTATGTCGATCCTGTGCTGGTTTCCAGTGTCGATGGTGTGGGAACCAAGCTGAAGGTCGCTTTCGAAATGGGGCTGCATTCGACGGTCGGCGCGGACCTGGTAAACCACTGCGTCAACGACATCGCCGTTCAGGGAGCAGCGCCTCTGTTCTTTATGGATTATCTGGCGACCGGAGAACTGGAGCCGACGATTGCAGAGCAGGTTGTGGAAGGTATTGCCGATGCCTGCAAGCACAACGGTTGCGCGCTGATCGGGGGCGAGACGGCCGAGATGCCCGGATTCTATCCTCAGGGCGAGTATGATCTTGCGGGATTTATTGTCGGCGTGGTGGAGCGCGAGAAGATTATCACCGGCAAAGATGTGCAGATTGGCGATGTCGTTCTCGGACTGCCCTCAAACGGCCTGCACACAAATGGATACTCACTGGCGCGCAAATTGTTGTTCGAAGTAGCTAAATACTCGCCTGAAGACTACGTCAACGAGATCAAAAATAAAGTCGGCAACGAGTTGATGCGGACACACAAGAGCTATTGGCCGGCGCTGCGAAAGCTGATTGACGGGCAGTGCGTCTCGGCGCTGGCCCACATCACCGGCGGCGGGATCACGGAAAATTTGCCGCGCGTGCTGCCGCGCGGAACGGCGGCGTTGATCGAAATGGGATCGTGGCCGGTGCTGCCTCTGTTCGAGCATTTGCAGAAGCTCGGCAACGTTCCGCAGGACGAAATGATGCGCACCTTCAATATGGGATTAGGCATGCTGCTGGTGGTTCCACTGGCGAAGTTCAAGAAAGCGCAGAGCGTGCTCGATCGCGCCGGCGAGAAAGCTTATACCGTTGGCCGCATCGTGAAGGGCGAACGCAAAGTCATCTACAGTTAGGATTCGCCTGGACTTCGCTGCAAAAAACTAAAAACTACACTTCATGCCCGCGTTCCGTAGCTACCCGGCCCCTCGCTTACCCTCGCCGCAGTCGAAGGGCTCCCGCAGAGAGCGAAGCTCCACCGTTGTTTTCACCAAGCCCGATTGGAAACCCCAGATCAGAACTCCTACCGACGAAAAATCACAGAAAATTCACCGCTCTTTAACGCCCTGCTAAAGAAGAAAGTCTATGCTGGAGCGTTGACTGTCTAGTTATGGCTGCGGCAAAATCAGAGCTAATCGGTCTACGCAGTTCGGCCCCGCGTCCCAGGGATACCCAAATGAGCACTGCCCGTGTCGAAAGCCTCGCCCCCGAACCGGCTCACCAGCACATCGTGCGCCGTACCGTTGAAGCCTGTCGTCTCGCCAAAGAAGCCGCCGGTGCCGCAGCCGAGGGCATAGCCACCGGCTCGGCATCCCTGCTCAACTCTCTCCGCCAGCGCGAACGCGAACTCGACACGCTGGATATGGAAGTCGACGACGCTGTCACCAACGCGATTACCGAAGTCGAACCCGCTCAGGCCCGCGAACTTCTCGCCTGCATGAAGTTCATGATCGGTCTTGAGCGCATCGGCGACCTGCTGCTCAGCTTCGCCAACAGCGCGCAAGCCACCGCCGGCCGCATCGATTCCGAAGATGTTCGCGACCTCACCCACATGGCGACGATCCTCGAAAAAATGCTAGCCGACGCAGGCGAGGCCTTTTCCACCCGCGACGTAGGCAAAGCCGTCGACGTTCTACGGGCCGACTCCGAAATCGACCGCCTGCGCAACCTGATCTTCCTCCGCCACATCGAGAATCCGGAAAACATCGCCCGCCAGGGCAGCCTGCAAATCATCTTCATGACTCAGTCTCTCGAGCGCGCCGGCGACCATGCTAAGAATCTGGCCGAAGAAGTCTGCCACTTTGTGAGCGGACACACCGTTCGCCACGTCCTAAAAACCTACGACAAGCCGGTTGAACAAATGTTTATCGATTATCTGCGACGGCGGGAACAGCAATAATAGTGCAGCAGGCCGTTACTCCGAAAAACGAGCTACGTGCCCTCTAGTATTTCCTCTCAAAGTTGGCGAATTCCCCTTCCAGCTCCCACTGCAAGCGTGCGCGCTCATTCGCGGATAGAAAATCTCGACAGGTCGCGGATGCATTCGCCACTCCCAACTCGTCCCCTTTACAGGCGGGGACTATGCGAAAGACCAGCTTCGTATCGGACCATAAGCTCTCGCCCGGCACAAAACTGTGTTCGAGCCCCTGCCGCGCCATGCGTTTCAGTTCGGCATAAGAGAAATGATAGGTTTCGGCGGCGCGCAGGTATTCATGTGTCATGTCCGACCGCGACACGCCCTCATCGTCGCTCGAAAGGGCCACGGGCACACCGTACTTGATGTAAATCGGCAGCGGGTGGTCGTCACCGCTCACGCCCAGGATCAGATCGTTCGAGGTCAGCGCGATTTCGACCAGCACGTTGCGCTCGGCCATTTCGTGCAGCAGAGCGATAGGATCCTTTTCGTCCATGACTGATACGCCATGGCCGATGCGTTCAGCGTGCCCCCGCTCGACTGAAGCGCGGATGTGATACGCCAAATCTTCCGGAGGCACTTCTCCCATTGCCAGTTCGCCGGCATGCAGTGCGATGTGCACCTTGGGATAAACGCTGTGCAGGTAGTCGAGCATGGCCATGTGCTGATTGAAATCACGGATAGGCACGTACCAGTCTTCGGGCATGACCAGATTCAGGCCGACAAAGCGCGGGTCGGAGGATGCCAGTTCGAACCCAAGTAAAATCTGCGCAAAAACGATCTCATGCGTGAGGCCGCGCAAGACTTGATACAGATAGCGCACGGTAACGGTGCACCCGGGAGCAGCATCGGGCGTGCCGCATTTCATGATCTCTTTGGAGCGGGCATCGTCGGCAGCCAGGCGCTTGCTGGTGTCGGCGACGACATCTTTCATTCCCCCAGCCAGCAGAGCCTCTCGCATCTTCGCATAATCTGGATTCCAGTCCACCTTCGCGGCCAACTTTGCCGCGCCCCCTGCATCGGCGGTATGCATGAATTCGACGTACTGCAGATGATCCATGCCCGCGCGATTGGTCGCCGCAGCGATCGCTTCGGCTACATGGGTGTGGGAGGCGAGTCCGAATTTGTCGAAAGTGGTAAAGAAATGATCATGGCCGGATTCGTCCCCCGGCTTCCAATTGCGCATCGACCATGCATCGATCATTTGCCCGTAGAGGACGTGATCGCCATAAGCGCAGCGGACTGCGGGTTTGGCGGTATAGCTTTCGCACGGGTCGCACGGCGGAGCGATCAGGCGGGACGATGTGCGGTCGACACAGAGATTTCCGTCGGCCGCGAAGTCGATCAAGTCTTCCGCGTAAATGGCGCCATCGAGATGATTGTGAAGATCGCCGCCTTTGGGCATGTCGCGCAGAAAAGCCAGCAGCAGCCCGGGCTGCTTGCGGATGCGCTCAAGATACAGAGACGTGCGCTGTTCGGAGCTTTGAGAAACGGCGCATCCGCTGAGGATGAAAACCAGAAAACCGCAGCACGCAACGGCACGCCTGATTGATGAGAGCATCCATCCTCCGAATCGGTGATGCAACGTAAGGAAGAGAATTGTAATTCCTCAAAAGCCGGAGGCACAGAGAAGAATTTTGCGACGGTGCGGGATCAGTGGAACTCAGCAATCGCGACGATGACGAGAGCGACGGCCAGGAGGGCGAGGAGAACGTATTTGTTTGCGGAAAGCCAGGATTCCGAGGGCACAGCCGAACTCAAAAACGGAGCGGTGGTGTTGACCTCTGGTGGATTCGCCGGTACGCCGGTCTCCCCTTCGGTCGGTGCGGCCGATGCAGAAGTCAACGGCAAATCTGGACTTACGACGTTTTCAACAGAAGACCCGACTCGCAGCAATGGAGAAACCGAACCCCCTGCTGCAGACGCTGCAGCGGCCATTGCGAGTGCCGGCACCCGCGGGGTTTCGACAGTCGGCACCGGAGGAACAGAGTCCCGAACGAAAATGACCTCCGCAGGTTGACCGCCGACGGATTCTGTCTGCGCACGGGGCTGTGCCACAGATCCATCGATTGCCGCTTGTGCCGGAGCACGGCCATGCCACTGCTTCTCTTCGCACTCCACACAAAATGTACGGCCTTGCGAGATGGGAAATCCGCACTCCTGGCACTTCCTGAGATTGCGCAAGACCGGGGGCACCGCAGCAGAATTTTCTGCGGGCAACGGTGGCACGCTCGCTTGCGCCTGCGAGGCCGCCGACCAGAACAATGGCTTCTTCGGAGAATCGCTTGTCCCGGATTTCGCAGGCGAACCTTCCTGACGTGGCTGCGCGGCAGGCTGCACTTCTACATTGGACACGCTGGCCCTCGGCTCCGGTTTTCCATTCTCGACTTCCTTGGCGACAACCGCCTGTTCGGAAGCGAGCTTCACAGGAGCAACAGCGGCGGCGATCGCCTCGTGTGCTCCACCGGACTGTTTTACCGCCGTCACCACCATTTCCGCCAACCGCGTCAACGCCGAAAGATCGCGATCATTAAAGGCGTTTGGTTTCCCGGCAAAAAGCTCGAAGATTCCGAACACCTCGGCTTCTCTCGAAATCGGCATCACCAACACCGATGCAATACCCAATTCACGGCAAAGGGCGCGATTTACCCGCGGGTCACGTTCGGCGTCGTTACAGCGGAGGAGCTGACGGGTGCGGACGCTCTCGCCGGACAGCCCATATTCCATCGATAACAGAGAACCCAGCTCGGGGGCATTCGAACCGACGCGAGCGCGGCAGAGCATGTCATGGTGCCCGCCGCGACGAAGGGCGATAGCGGCGCCACTGGCTCCCGTAATGTATTGCGCCCGATCGGCCAAAAGCTGGAGCGCAGCATCGAGATCGGCTCTTGCCATGTCGGAGAGTGATATTCCCGCATCTTCGCCGGGAAAACGTGGTGGCGTCTGCGGCTTTTCGACTCGAGCCTTGTCTTCGCCAGTCACTTGAGAAGTCGTCACTTTACAAATCTCGGGGACTTCAGTTTTGCGGCCACGCTTTTTCGATAGCTTTCCCTTGGCGTCAGGCGGGGAGGCTCGGTGATCAAGAAGCGAGTAGTGGTCCACGATTGCCGATTGCTTGCCAGCCAAAGTGCCGCACACGAATACCGCGGACAAAGGCTCACTTCAACTCGAAGTTCAGGATAATTGGAGTCTCTCTTGCGAAGCGCTGGCTGTCAAGAATGGGAGATGACACGAAAGTCACCTGTAAGATACTGAGGACGCAGTCGTTCTATACGATCCTCTGCCGCACAGCCGAATTCGCCAGGCGGTTTGCCTCAACGTTGTTCTCGCGCGGCACGTGGGAGATGGAGAATTTAAGGGCGCGCGACAGTTTGCGGCAAGTCCAATGCAGGGAGTAAAGCCGGGAGCTGCGGCAAGTGTACTCGCCGCACATCTGCCGGACCACGACCTCCGAATCCGAATAGACGTGCAAAGACCGTGCTTTTAGGGAGATGGCGTACTGCAGGGCCTCCATGAGCGCAACGTACTCGGCAACGTTATTGTCTTGATGGCCGATCCACTTGCAGATGCGGACGGGGCCGCTGTCACAACCGTCGATAATCACCCCAATGCCCGACGGCCCCGGATTTCCCAAGGAACCGCCATCCACGTAGGCCACAAGTTCTGACATCGACGTTTGCTGCTGCTGGTAACGCTGGTGTTAGTAGCTGCTGTTAGTAGCAAGATGCGCCCATTATGTTTCTGCGTCAAGGCAAAATTTGGTTCATCTACATCACTTTTGTGATTTCGGGAACTGTGCAAGCAGTTGTGTAAAAGCCGTCCCGATTGAAATTTAATATTAGTAAATGATTAGAACGCAATGATTTGCCCATTGCGATATGCACAGGGCGCAATATCCACACTGCACTAATAGTTTGCGTTGACTTTTATGAACGCTCTGTTAAGGTCATCTTCGTCGACGGTCGAAAGGGTCAGCAAGTTAAAACATGCAGACCCGAAGTAGACTGGGTGATCAGCCGAGCGAGGTAACTTGCGAGGCAGCCAAACCGCATAAAACCGACGGTTCTGCGAGGATCAGTTGGGGTTTGGGACTGTGAAAACAGTGATCGCATCAAGGGGCTGTGACGGTACATGCGTCCACGCGGTCAACTCCCTCGCAGGAGTTGGCAGCTAGAGCATAACCAATGTCACGGCCCTTTCAATTTTTTCCCGCTTGAATCCCCCAACGCCCCTAAGAACTTTCGATCCCTCATTTCCAAAGGACCGCCGCCGCGATTGCCGCAACACAAAGTTTCACCAGCCAGCCTAACGAGAACGACGCAGCTATAACGCCACTGATTTTCATCCAAACTGCGTTTGTGATTATCAACGGTAACGGCCCGATCAGCCAGATCGCTGCTGCGAGTTTGAAAGTCTCGCGCCACGAGTGAAACCGCAACCCGCTACAAAGCAAAATAAAAATGCCGCAGGTGAGGAATGGCAAAACACTCGACCAGAAGATCGCTTTGCTCTCGCCTGCGCCTCCCGGATATCGCCAGATTTCCGGATGCCGGTCATAGCGTTTGTAAAGCCAGTCGCCCATGAACAGCCAGTCCGTCAGCGACGAAACTGCGCCGCCTGCCAGAACCGCAAGCGCGATGCGATACCAGGGCATAGTCGTTATGCAGCCGCTTCCCCCGCAATCATCTCATCCACGTAACACCAAATCCATCTCTCCCCCGGCTCAATCGACCGCATGATCGGATGGTGAACATGATGAAAATGCTTGGTAGCGTGCTTGTTCTTCGACGAGTCGCAGCAGCCCACATTGCCACACGACATACACAAGCGCAAGTGAACCCATGTGTCGCCCATTTTGACGCACTCTTCGCAGACGTGCGTGTTCGTGGTTGTGATTTTGATCTGATCGAGATGCTTGCACTTGGCTGGCATCGTTTCTCTCCCCAATTCTTCTCAGGATCTTTCCAATTCCTTGCGATCCCAGTTCGCAAGATTCGCCCCCGCCTCATACGTGCTCTGCAAGAAAGCGAGCAAAGCGTCCCGTGGCGCAGTTGCCGCGCGCACGTCATCGTACATGAGCAGGAACTCTTTCAGTTGAGGATAATAAAGCGCCGCCGCCGGCTGCACCGGTTGCTCGGCGAATCCTGCCGGCTCCGGCGCCGCGTAAGCGTAAAATGCCGGCCCTTTTACTTCGCCGCCTCCCGGCCAGAATCCCGCGCTGATCACCTCATGCGAATATGCTTCGCGAGTGACCGGATCCGCTCCCGCGCGCACGGGAGCGCGGCGGCCGGAGAAGCGCGTCACCGCCAGATCGAAGCTTCCCCAGAAGAAATGCACGGGACTGTCTTTGCCAATGAAGCGGGCGCGAAATTCCTGAAAGACGTTCTGGCACAAAATCAATATCCGCCAAAAGCGATGCGCGTATTCGCGATCATAGGAAGCATGCTGCTTGTCTTTTTCGAATGGCACCGGATCGGGCACTTCAACCGGAGTCGTCCAGATTTTCACTTCGATGTTCAGCTCTCCCAGAGCAGACATAAACGCTGCATAAAAATCGGCGACAGATTGCGCCTTTAACGGCAAGCTTTTCGACGGACCCCAACTCGTCTGGACTTTCAGCTCGTGATCGATAAAATCAAACTGCACTTCAAAAATTCCGTCGCCATAGGGAATTGCGGATGTCGTCAGCCCGCGCGCATTCACGTACAGCGGAACTTCCCACCAGTGATTCATGCGCGGACTCAACGCCAGCCGCACCTTACCCACAATCTGCGTCCACATGTGCAACGTGGCATAAGTGTCTGCCCACGCAGACAGTGGCAATTCCGGCCAACCGTTCGGACTCGGATTGTTCGCGCGCTCAGCCATGAAAATCACGTTATCGATCAGGAGATGTTAACACCCTTTCTTCCGATTCCACTGCATGTGGAGCTTCGACGGTTTTGCCCTAAGCTTAGTATGGGGTCGTTTTTGATTTTGGGTGACGCGGCTGGTTCCAGCAAGACGGGGCACGAACGCCTAGATGGGACGATCAGGGTAAATCGCCTTCGGAAAACGAAGATGAATAAGCAGCGCGCAAAGAAGGAGAATGAAAATTGCAACGATGCTGCCCTCGGGCCCCGCGGACCCTCCGGTAACCCAATTCGGACCTTGAACTGAAGTGTTGAGCAGCCGGCCGGCGCCGAGCAGACCGCTGTCCGGTGTGCCATAGAAAAAAGTTTCTGCCCAGTCCCAGGCTGCATGAAACCCGATGGCAAACCAGAGATTGCCAGTGCGCCGAATCATAAAGCAAAAAAGCAAGCCGGTGGCAACCACCTCCAGAACGCCGAGGACGTTTTCTCCGTGATTGCCCAGATGCGCCGCACCGAATACGACCGACAGGAACAGCGCCGCCGGCCAGAAGCGCATCCGACGGGACATGGAGAAAAGCCAGTAGCCGCGAAAGGCAAACTCTTCGCTCAACGAAACTGCAAGAAATGTAGCGGCCCAGGCCAGAGCCCAGCGAAAACCCGCGCCACCTTTGGCCGCTACGGAATCTATGTGAAAGTGGCCTGCGAGGGAAAGGATCAGCAGGATAGCGGAAAGCATGGCAAAGCCCCAGACAGAACCCTCCCAAAATCTTTTCCCGAATGCCTGGCTCGGAGGAATCCCGTAATCGTCGAGCGGCCGTTTCTCGATTCGGGAGAGGACCCAAGTGGCCAGCGTGACAAAAAACGTCATGACGGCTTTAGCCGGCAATTCGTTCCTCACGGTGAAGGTGGAATCACTTCGGCCGGCGAGATGCAACACAAACATGAAAGCCGCCGAGGGGAGGAAAGCGATTCCGACCCAGATGAACAGGCGGACACGATCGATGCGTCCCCACGCCGGAGCAGGCGCAGGACTTTCAGGAGCTACCTGAACAGGCGATTTATGGGTGAGTCCGGAAGCGGGTAGGTTAGGCAACGACGTGCCTCCTGTCGGGAGACACGAGTATGACAGTTAAATCCGCTGAGTACCAGCAGTCGCGGTTGGCGGGCCGCAGGGAGGCGGACGCTAATAATACCGCCGCAGGACTTTGTCCACGCGAACATCAACACTGGGTAGCTGTCGCTACGTGAGCCGTCTCGCTCACCAGTTGACGATTGCGATTTTCAACTGCTTGCCGACCCTGAGCGGCAACCTCATCGGGGACGGTGCTGTTTGCGTAAAGTAGAGTTCCTTCAGCACGTGACCGTTGACTCTCACCGAGCCCTGTTTCAGTTTTCTACCGGCATCGGTCGTGGAAGCCGCGAGCCCGCACCGAACCAAAAGGCGATCTGCCCTTACTGTTGCAGCGGCGCCGTGGTCGGTGTCAGCGATATATCCCCCAATCTCCGCAAGCGCGATGGAAACTTCCTCGACATCTTCAGGCACCTCATGCTCCTGAAATTGCTTCGCCCAATCATCCCCGCCCTTCCCCGCCGCCTCCGCCCCGTGAAAATCCTCCACGATCCTCCGCGCCAAATCCTTCTTCGCCTGCATCGGATGCGCTTCCCGCTTCATCTTCTCGATCTCGCCCACCTGCACATCGGTCAGCAGCTCGTAATACCTCCACATCATCTCGTCCGAGATGCTCATGATCTTCCCGTACATCTCGAGAGGCGGTTCGTGAATCCCAATCGCGTTCCGCAATGACTTCGACATCTTCTGCACGCCGTCCAGACCTTCGAGAATTGGCGTAGTCAGCGCCACCTGCGATTCCTGCCCGTAGGAGCGCTGCAGTTCACGGCCCACCAGCAGATTGAACCTCTGGTCCGTCCCGCCGAGTTCCACATCGGTTTCGAGCGCGACCGAGTCGTAGCCTTGCACCAGCGGATAGAGCAGCTCATGCATGGAAATAGGCTTCTCTTCCTGGAATCTCTTGTGAAAGTCCTCGCGCTCCAATAATTGGGAGACCGTGTACTTGGCCATCAGGCGGACAAAATCGTCGGCGGTAAAGTTGGCGAACCAGCGACGGTTAAAATCGACGACCGTCTTCTCCGGACTGAGAATCTTGAACACCTGCGCCTTGTAGGTCTCGGCATTTTGTTCGATCTGCTCGCGCGTGAGTGGTGGCCGCGTGACTGAGCGTCCCGTGGGATCGCCGATCATGCCCGTGAAATCGCCGATCAGGAAAATCGCAGTGTGGCCGAGATCCTGAAAGTGCTTGAGCTTGCGCAGAACCACAGTATGGCCAAGGTGCAGGTCGGGAGCGGTCGGGTCCATACCGAGCTTTACCCGCAGCGGCTTGCCCGTGGCGCGCGACTTCTCCAGCTTGGCGCGCAAATCAGCTTCGCGGATAATTTCCGCGGCGCCTTTTTTTAGATACGTGAGTTGTTCGTCGACCGGTGCGAAAGTTGACATGGGAACAGACATTATAAAGAAAGCAGAAGTCGGAAAGCGGAAGTTAGAATTTACGCAGTGGTGCAGTTTGTGAAGCGACTCGTATCAGGGCATCGCTTTAGCGTGCCGCCAAGGGTACAAATCTGGACGGCTTCAGCCGCGGCGCAGGGGCTAAAGCCTGTGTAGTCTGCGCCATCTTGCGGCACGCCTGAAGGCATGCCCTGATACGAATCTTCCTTCGAAATGCACACTGCTGAATTACTCGCAAAGACGAACATCGAGGAAGCACCGAATATGCAAATTCGCAAAGCGACAGTAGAAGACATCCCACGCCTGCGCGGGACCATTGAGGCTTCCGTGCGCGGACTGCAATCGAAGGACTATTCTCCGGCGCAAATCGAAGGCGCGCTGAATTCCGTGTACGGAGTGGATAGCCAGCTCATCGCCGATGGAACCTATTTTGCGGCGGAAGTTTCGCAATCCGAGAATAAGGACGTAATCATCGCCTGCGGCGGCTGGAGCAAACGCAAGACGCTGTACGGAGGCGATCAGTACGCCGCGCGCGAGGATTCCCTGCTCGACCCGGCGCAAGATGCCGCCAAGATTCGAGCCTTCTTCGTGCATCCCGATTGGGCGAGGCGCGGCATTGGCAGCCTGATTCTCGACGCTTGTGAGAAAGCAGCCGCAGAGAGCGGATTTTCACGTCTTGAGATGGGGGCGACCCTCAGCGGCGTGGCCTTTTACGAAGCGAGAGGCTACCGGGCGATCGAGAATCAACAAGTGCCGTTGAACAACGGCGAGAAGCTGCCCATCGTGAGAATGGCGAAACAACTCTGAGAGAAACTTCAGTTCTGCATCTTCACTCGCGCCGATTTGACTTCTGCAGTCTTCGTCCGACGATCTCGAACTCGCCCTGAAGCACGAGATTAATCGCCTCCGTATACGCAATGTGTTCCTGCTCCAGAATACGAGCCGCGAGCGAATGCTCGTCATCGCTGTCGAGCACGGGGACGGTCTTCTGCACAACGATCGCTCCGTGATCGAGTTCTTCGTCCACGAAATGTACTGTGCAGCCCGAAACTTTGACTCCGTAGGCGAAAGCCTGTTCCTGAGCTTCGAGGCCGGGAAATGCCGGTAACAACGATGGATGGATATTCAGAATGCGTCGTGGAAACTGCTGCACGAACCACGGCGAGAGCAGGCGCATGTACCCTGCCAGGCAAACGAGGTCGACATTGCGCTCCTTCAGCGCAGCCACGACCGCGCGGTCATGCTCCTCGCGTGGCTTGCCTTTCGATGGAATCACCAGCGCATCCAAACCGCGCTCGCGGGCTAGCGCGATTCCGGGCGCATCCGGCCAGTTGGAGATGACGACCGCAATTCGAGCACGGGTTATCCGGCCCGCAGCGATGCTGTCTGCAATGGCGACAAAGTTCGACCCGCGTCCAGAGAGAAGAATGCCTAAAGATCGCATGAGCTGAAGTTTTCAGCCGCCAGCTTTCGCTGCTCGGCCAAATTATCATAATTCACCACAGACAACTCAGCCCCTGCACCGTTGCTTGTGCTCCGCATCACACTGCGCCAGCACGCTCTTCGGGTTTTCAACGCCGCCCGCGCTCTCTTCCCATGCCCTATCTGTGGTGTTTGGCGGCCCTCTTCTGCGCCTTCTGAACTTTTTTCATGGCCTTCCGCTGCTTCTTGGCCTGCTTCTTCGAGTATTTCTGGTATTGCTTGGACGCCTTCTTGGCTTCGCGAGAATTCTCACCGATGCTCCGGTTCTCGCGCTGAGCACGCGCTGGAAGCGAGGCGGCTGCGGCCAAGACAGCTAGCAAGACGAAGGCTGCAATTCGTTTCATAACATCTCCGAAACCAGATTCTACCAGCGATCCTAGATGGAACGCTTCATCCGTGGCGGACATGCGTATTACTTTGGGGTTACTCCGCAATGATGAGACAAGGGAGACCGCTCTTCGAGAGTTTGTTTACACCTCACCATAAAGGAGCCACCGATTCTTCCGTGAATACTGGCTTAGGGCCGTTCACGCTCGAAAGACGGATCACAGGCAAAAACGTTTTGGCGGCGGGGTCGTAGGTTACAGTAATCTGGCCGCCTCTGCCTTGGGAACCGTCGAAGCCGTTTCGGCCATCGAGGCCATCCCGCCCACTCATGCCGCTGGGCGTTCCCATGCCTCCGGAGCCGCCTCGGCCTCCGCGACCGCCTTTTCCTCCCGAGCCTCCTGCGCCTCCGTCGGCCTTCACGGTCAGCGAGCCTCCTTGAGGGTCGAGCAGATAGAACTTCTGTTGACCTGCGGCAGAGACTCCAACTTGCAGGAGGGGATGCGTACCTGCCCGGAGGGCAACGCGAACCTGCACCGGCGGCGCATCGCCTCCTGGTCCGCCGTCTTGTCCGTTGGACCCATCGGTCCCGTCCGAACCGTTTCCGCCGGGGGATGGATTGTTCGGATCCATCGATCCCGTGCTTCCGCTTGTACCGTTCATTCCATCACTGCCGCTCATACCACTCATTCCCGGCGCGCCGGAAAAATTCGCAACGTATTTTTCATCGTAACGAATTGGGATATCGAGATCTGCGCGAAGGTCGGGATGGCTGGGCGCAGTGATGGTGACGTGCGGGACTTTTCCGTCGCTGAGCCTGGGATCGCGTGGGAGAGACACAACTCCCTTCTGATTGGCTGTGGCAACGGTCGCGGTAATCTGCAGGTCCTTCCACATTATCTTTCCTTGTCCTGCGCCTTCAGTTTGCAGGATCTTTCCGTCGGGCTCTGTAAATGCGACCACTAACGGGATCTTCTCTCCGGGGCCAATTGCGGAGCCCTTCGCCAAGTTGACTTTCATGGTTTGCACCGTCGTTTTCGCCAGGTAGACCTTCATCCCAAGGTGGACCTGCATGGAAGCGCAGCCGGTGAGTGCAAGGAGGGAAAGCAACCCCAAGCTTGCTGAGATAGTTCTTGCGGGAGACGCACCGGGCCAGAATTCAAGATCAGCTGATCTCATTGTTCTCTCCGATATTTTCTCTCGACTGCTGCGAAATGGAACCCGGCTTCGACCTGCGATGTTGTGTTTGGTGGTTCGATCGACGCGTAAAGTTTTGTGGCACGGGGCGGCATCCCGGCATGGGATTTAGGCAGTGGGCAGGGTGAACAAGAACGTTGACCCGTGCGCCAACTCGCTTTCGGCGCGGATGCTGCCGCCGTGGGCGAGCATGATGTGCTTGGCGATGGCCAGGCCAAGGCCGGTGCCGCCGGATTCGCGGGAGCGGGCTTTATCGACGCGGTAAAAGCGCTCAAAGAGGCGCGGAAGATGCTCAAAGGCGATGCCTCCGCCGAAATCCTGCACTGAGAACTCAACGGCGTGGGGAACGGCTCGGGCACCCAGAATGATTTTTCCTCCGGACGCGCCGTATTTGAGCGCGTTGTCGATTAGGTTGGAGAAAACCTGGTGGATCGCCTCGCGATCGGCGCGGACCTGTGGCAGCGTATCGGGGGTTGGCGAATCTTTTATTTGCAGCTCTATGCCGTGGCCGCGGGCGATCTCGCGGAAGTTTTCTTCGGCATCGTGGAGAAGTTCGGCAGGAGGGACATCCTCGACCTCGAACCTGGTTTCGCCTGATTCGACACGCGCCAGCGTAAGCAGATCCTCTGTCAGGCGCGCCATGCGGCCGGAGTTTTTTCGGATGATCTCCAGGAACTCACGGGTGGGCGCGCCGTTTTCAGGAGTGCTGTCGAGCAAGGTCTCGGCATAGCCCTGGATCGAAGTTAGCGGCGTGCGGAGTTCATGCGACACGTTGGCGATGAAGTCGCGGCGGGTTTTTTCCACGCGTTCGGTTTCGGTGAGATCGCGCAGCACAGCGACTGCGCCGCCGCCGGGCAGCGGTGCGGCGGTCACGTCGTAAGTGCGTCCGGGAACGATCGAAGTGGCGCGGGCATTTTTGACTTCTCGGGTGGTAATGGCTTCATTCACGCTGGCGAGGAAATCGGGATCACGAATGGTCTCGACAACTGGTTGCTGCAATCGCGTGCCTTGGCGGACGATCCGATCCATCGGCTGATTCGCCCACTGCACGATGCCATCGGCGCTGACGGCGATGACCGCATCCTGCATGCTGTTGAGAAGAGTTTCAAGCTGACGCTGACTGGAAACCACGGCAGCAAAACTCTGTTCGACGCGGCGTGCAGTTTTGTCGAGTGCGCCAGCAACGCGGCCGATTTCGTCTTGTGAATGTTCGAGGATGCGGGCTTGAAGATCTCCTTCGGCGATGCGCCCGGCGACGTCTACGATTCGCTCTAAACGCCGCGCCGTCCAGTTGGCGGCAACTGCTGCCACGACCAGGGCAAAAAGAAACGCCAGGGCCGAAGCCAGCGCCATCGGCCGGCGAACCTGAGCGGATACGCCCTCTACATCGGAGAGCGGATACGCCAAGCGGACCGCACCACCGGAGATGGGCACGGCGATGTAAAGAAACGGGACCCCGATCGTCGAACTGCGGCGCTGATCAACGCCGATTTGGCCCGACAGCGCCGCGGAGAACTCTTTGCGATCAGAAACAATCTCCCCCAGGCCAGCGCTTGATTCGGAATCGGCCAGAACCTTGCCGGCCGCATCGATGATGGTGACGCGGGCATCGGCGGCCTTGCTCTCTTGAGCGGCAACATCAGCGAGAGAGCGGCCGCTGCGATCGGTCTCTACGCGATGAGCGAGAAGTTTCGTTTTCTGAACCAGATTGCGCTCGATCTCCGAGCGCAGAGAAGCTTCCCAGGCCCCGCCCAGCATGAGGTCAAACATTACGGCGGCGGCCACGATGACGATCAGAAAAGCCGCCATCAATTTCAGGAAAATCCCATTCCTCACTTCTTCCTCACTTCGGGGCCTCAAAGCGATAACCCGCGCCACGAACGGTTTTTAGATAGCGGGGATTTTCCGGGTCGGGTTCGATTTTTTCGCGAATGCGGCGAACATAAACATCGACCGAGCGCGGGGTCACGTAGGAAGTGTCGCGCCAAACGGAATCGAGCAGGTGATCGCGCGAGAAAACGCGGCCGAGATGGCGGGCGAAATAATCGAGCAAACGAAACTCGGTTGCCGTAGTAGAAACGGCTTGCCCGCGGACAGTGAGGACCATGGCGGAGGGATCGATTTCGATTTCGCCCACCTTCAGCGGGCTTGGCGGCAGCGGCCGCTCGAAGCGGCGAAGCACAGCCTTGACGCGGGCGACCAGCTCGCGCGGGCTAAAGGGCTTGGCGATGTAATCATCGGCGCCGATTTCTAGACCCAGGACGCGGTCGGCCTCACTGCTCTTGGCGGTGAGAAAAATCACCGGAACCGATGCCAGGCCCTGGGTTTGTCGAATCGTGCGGCAGATGTCAAGACCGTCTTTGCCGGGGACCATGATATCGAGGACAAAGAGCGCAGGACGCTGGCGTTCGGCGTCGGCAATGACCGTGGCGCCGGTGGGATATACGCGAACGGCGAAGCCTTCGTTCTCCAGGTGATGGCGGACGAGGCGCGAAATGTCGGGATCGTCTTCGACGACGAAGATGCTTGGTTTCACGGGATTATTGTAACGAAGGGAGTTGCGAGTACCTAGCGGGGAGTGGCAGTTTCCGCAAATCTGAGAAACGTTTTCATCGAATTGTAACAATCAGTTGTTTCGACACGCAGTTACGAATTGACGGCATGGCGTCCGCGATGTTTTGATGGGCATCAAGGATCTGTTGTCCCACGGTGAGGAGAGCTGAGGATATGTCGTTCGAAGAAGCGTTGGCGGCGGCGTCTCGCGATGAAGGTTTCAAGGCTACGGTGTACGCGATGAACACTTTGCTGATTCACAAAGGCATCTACACGCAAGAGGAGTTTCAAGCGCTGTTTATCGAGTGGGTGGAGAAGGAGCAGAGGCGGAAGACCCCTGCCGCTCAGCGTGCTGAAACGTCTAGTGCGTTCTCGGCGTAGATCTGTAGGTTGGATGTTCACAACCTGTTTTCTTGTTCCCGCAGTGAATTCCTTTGTCGCAAACACTCGCAGCTACAGGGTGGAGCCGGTTTCACCCTTTGAAAATTCTTTCGAGGACTCATTCTTAAATCTCCGGTTCGTCTTGGTACTTCCCGCAGGTTTGCTTTCCGCTACACTAGCCTCTGTCTCCACGAGGGTAGGAAAACCAATCCGGTAGCGCAAGCGATATAGTGCGTCATGGGTGCGCCATATTGCGCCAAAACGCGTCATCCTGTGGAAAAGGTTGGCGACAACCGGATTGGTATGCACTCAAGACGGAATACTCAGGCAGATTCAGCTGCAAGTACTGCTCGTTAGAGGGCGATGACCAGGTTGGCGACGCGGTCAGTGTGGAAGCGCATTCGCGGCGGCACGACCGTCGTGGCGCTGTATTCGGTGACGATAGCAGGGCCGGAATATTTCCGCTCAACGTGCAGGGCGTCGCGGGAGTAGATTGCGGTCTTGAGTTTCTTGCCTTCGAAGGTAACTCGGACGTTGGGCGCGGAAATGGTGCCGGGATGCTCTCGGCCTGACCGCCGGCTTCTGCCTGGCCCGGGGCGGGCGAAGGCGTCCGCCGCCCCGCGATTTGTTGTTGCTTTAAGGACTGCACGCAGGCGTATAGTGACTAGTTCTAACTCGCGGCCGGCATGCGCATAGCCGTAGCGCCGTTGGTGTTCCCGTTCAAATTCTTGCAGAAGATTCTTCGAAAACGGCAGGTTCAGTTCGTATCCCTGCCCGCGGTAGCGCAGGTCCACGCCCCGGTTGTAGCTCACTTTTCCGGGCCAGGCTTCTTTCTGAAATTCGACAGCTGCCTGTTTTTCTAACGCTCGGAACTCTTGAGCAACCCGTGCCTCCGGAATTTTCCCCGCGACCCGTAACAAGACGGTGCGCGAATAATCCTTCACCACATCGCTGGCGAGAATGCCCAGTGCGGAAAGCGCGCCGGGAAATGCTGGAACAATTACATGCGGGATGTTGAGAGCTTCAGCCAAGGCACAGCCGTGAAGACCTCCTGCGCCGCCGAAGGCGACCAAAGCGAAGTCGCGCGGATCGCGTCCGCGCTCGATAGAAACAACGCGGATGGCTTTCTCTATGGTGCTGTTCACGATACGAACCACACCTGCGGCGAACTTCTCTAAAGTGAGAGTGCTTTGCCGCTGTCTCAGCCATTCGTGCGTGATCCGCCGCGTGCGATCGAGATCGAGAGTGAAGTCGCCACCGAGAAAGCGAGTGGGCTGCAAGCGGCCTAATAGAAGGTTGGCATCCGTGACGGTTGGCTGCATTCCGCATCCATAACAGATCGGACCGGGGTCGGCGCCGGCGGATTCCGGGCCGACGCGGAGAACGCCCGCGGCGTCGAAACGGGCGAGCGAACCTCCGCCCGCGCCGACGGTGTGAATATCCAGCATCGGCACGCCTATGGGGAGGCCTGCAATCTCGGCGTTGCCGGCGCTCGCGATCGCGCCTTCTACCAACGAGACATCGGTGGAAGTCCCTCCCATGTCGAAGGCGATGATTCGCTCAAATCCGCTTCGGCGGGCGCTGGCGGTTGCGCCGACTACCCCTCCGGCTGGCCCGGACAGAACGGTGCGGACGGGTTCGCGGGCGGCGGAGGCAAGGGATGTGATGCCACCGCTGGATTGCATTACGAAGATCCGCGGGGCTACAGCCTCTCTTCGTTCTGAGTCGCTTTTCGCGGCCCTAAAGCGCCGCTCTTCCACGGAGACATCCGCCGCGGCCGAGACAGGAGCGGGCTTCAGTTCCTTTGCGCGACGCTCAAGATTCTCCAAATACCGTTGCATGACTGGCCGGAGGTATGCGTTGATGACTATCGTCGACGTTCGCTCGTATTCGCGGAATTCCGGGAGAATCTGATGGGAGATGGAAAGCGGGACGCCGAGCGTTCCGAGCGCCTGCGCAACGGCCAGTTCGTTCTGAGGATTGGCGAAAGAAAAGAGCAACGAAAGGGCTACGGATTCGGACTGCTTCGCGGCAAGCTTTGACACCAGCAATTTCAAGTTTTCCGGCGATGGGGAAAGCAGGATTTCTCCGGTGCCGGCCGTTCGCTCTTCGATGCCGAAGCGCAGGTCGGCGGGCACGAGCGGCTCGACGCGGTCGAAGAAAAAGTCGTAAAGTTTCGGGCGCGCCTGGCGTCCGATTTCAATTGCATCTTCGAAGCCGGCGGTAGTAACCAGTGCTGTACGAGCGCCTTTGCGTTCGAGCAGCGTATTCGTGCCGACAGTAGTTCCGTGCAGAAGGACCAACTCACCTTGATGCCCAATTTTGCGCAGAGCTTCGACGATGGCTTTGGAAGGATCTGCCGGCGTGGAGAAGACTTTCAACATGCGCAGCCGGCCGCTGGCGTCCATCCAGACGCAGTCGGTAAAGGTGCCGCCCGTATCGATGGCGACGCGCAGTGGTCGAGAACGAGGCATGGAGTTGAATCGGAGAATTAGGGTAACATTTGCGGCTATGAGATATGCATTTCTGGTCGAGACTTACGCCACCGAGCGGGTTAAAGTAGTCAGCGTTTGGAGCGAGTTCCGGGACGGAGATCTGCCGGTGCGCCCGCGAGAGGGCGATCCGCGCGGGCGCAGCGTGCAGGAGCAAATGGTGCATCAGTGCGTGAGCGAGGATTTGTGGTTTCGCAACATGCTGGGAATTGATGTGGGCGCGCCTCCGCTGCCGGCGCAGGAGACGCGGCTGGAATTTATGAAACGCTACTCCGACGACAGTGGGAAGCGGCTGGCTGCATTGCAGGAGAAGGACGAAGCGTGGTGGGAAGGCGATGCGAAGTTCTTCGATGTGTCACGCTCGCGGGCGTGGGTGATGGCGCGGCGTGTGGCGCATACCTCGCATCATCGCGGGCAGTTGATGGCCATGCTGCGCATGCTGGGGCGCGACCTGCACAGTAATTACGGGCCCACTGCGGATACGGGCGGGTTGATGCAGAATCATGCGCCCACGATTTATGCGTATGAGAGTTTGGAGGAGCTGTTCGTTGGCGAAGAGCGCGGAGGGGGGAAAGCAAAGCTGCCAGGTGCGGGAGGGAAGGCGGTGACGGAGCGGCCTGCATAGTGCCGGCTACGTCCAGGGATTGAATACGGCTTTGAGAACGGTGAAGTGGTGAACGTTTCTGGTTATGAGAGTCAAGGCATGAACCTCCGCCGTGGCCGCTAAAAAACCGTCGATCACGCTGATTGGCTTTCCGCCGGATGCACAACGGGCCACTATTCGTCCCCACGTGTCAGCAATTCCCGGATCAACGGGAAGAATCCTGCCTTCAAACCGTTGTGGCAATTCGTGCTCCAGCCACTGCTCATACCGCCTGCGGCGACTTCCTGTCGCCATGCGCTCGACTCCGTAGCGCACCTCCGCTAAGGTGACGACACTCAGGAACAGTTTGTCCTCATCGGCGCTTGTCATCCATGCCGTGACGCCGGGATTTGGCCGCGGCTTTTGCCATTCTGAAATGGCATTCGTATCGAGGAGAAAGCTCACAAGTCGACCTTGCGGAGACGAGTGCGGCGCGGAAGCTTCAATCCGCCTTCCCGGAGTGGCGAGGCTGCGAAGAAATCGGCGAGCGTGCCGACGCGCTTGGTTTTTCGCTGCCACTCTTCGGCATCGACAATAACCACTGCCGTGTGGCCATTTCGCGTGATTGTTTGCGGGCCTTTTGACAGCGCACAGTCGATTACTTCACTGAATTTGGCTTTGGCTTCGGCTACGGTCCAGGATTGGGATGCCATGGTTCCCCTCGATGGTCATTATAGTCATTATGGTCATTTTGTCGCAAATATTGGCAGAGGGCTCGCTTCGCTCCGCTGGACAGCCGAGGCGGCTGTCTCTACATGACTGCACAAACCCGCTCGCTTCGCTCGCGGGACGGACGAATGCGTCCGTCCCTCCACGATTAGGTCTTGGTTGTGAACGCCAGCGTCAGCAGCGTTTTTTGTTCTACTTCGTGCGCTTTCGCGCTGCCGCTGGCTGGGCTGGGACTGGAGCTGCGCTTTACTGAGAGAACGTGGCGATTGCCTGCGATGCGCTCCAGGCGCGGCAGCATGTTGAAGAGCGCCCCCATGTTGGCCGGCTCTTCCTGCACCCAGACGATGTCGCCCCGCTCGCCATGCCGGGCGAATTCGTCGGCGAGCTCTTGCTCCGGGAATGGGTAGAGTTGTTCGAGAAAAACGATTGCGGTCGAATTATCTTTTCTCTTTTTCCGTTCGGCTTGTAGTTCGTGGCCAATCTTTCCGGTGCAAACCAGGATGCGTTCGGCTTCGCCGACCTCTATATCACGCAGCACATTACGAAATCTATCGAACGTGAAATCTTCGAGAGAAGACGATGCGTCGACGTGGCGCAACATGCTTTTCGGCGTGAAGACAACCAGCGGCTTGCGCCAGTGACGGAGAGCTTGGCGACGCAGCAGATGGAAATATTGCGCGGCGTTCGAAGGCTGCACGATTTGGAGATTGTGTTTCGCCGCGAGTTGAATGAAGCGTTCTATGCGGGCGCTGGAATGCTCCGGGCCCTGGCCTTCGTAGCCGTGAGGAAGAAGCAGAACAAGTCCGGAGAGCAGATTCCATTTGGCTTCGCCGGCGCTGATGAACTGATCGATGATGGCCTGCGCGACGTTGACGAAGTCGCCGAACTGGGCCTCCCACAGAACCAGCGCCTCCGGATAGTCGCGGCTGTAGCCGTATTCGTAGCCGAGCACGCCCTGTTCGGAGAGGGTTGAGTTGTGAATCCCGCAGCGAGCCTGGCCGGGTGCGATGTTTTCCAAAGGCACATATTCATTCTCATTTTCGATGTCGATGAGAACGGAATGGCGCTGGTTGAAGGTGCCGCGGCGGGAGTCTTGTCCGGAAAGCCGAACCGGAATACCCGACTTCACCAGGCTCGCAAAAGCGAGAGCTTCGGCCATGCCGTAATCCACGGGCCGTTTGCCCGCTCCCATTTCGGCGCGCTGCTCGAGCAGTTTTTTCACCTTCGGATGAATGTGGAAGCCGTCGGGATAGGTGGTGAGCCGTTTACTAAGTCCGGTCAATTCCTCCGAACTGAGTCCCGTGTCGACTTCGAACTCCGGTTTGTGGCGCCCGCCATAGTATTGGCCCCAATAGCTGGGTAGCTCGCGCAGGGTCGGCTTCTTCGTGATTTTTCCCGCGCCCTTCTGAGCGGATTCGAACTCGGCTTTGATTGCCGCGGCCTGCGCCGCGGCATCCGTTGCGCCGATATCGTCGGCATAAATTTCCCACAGCGGCGGGTGATCTTTGATCTTCTTATAGAGCAGAGGCTGTGTCACGGTTGGATCATCGACCTCGCTGTGGCCATGGCGGCGATAGCCGATGAGATCGATGACGACATCGGTGCCAAACTCATACCGATATTCAGTGGCGAGACGCGCCACGCGAACAACCGCATCCACATCTTCGCCATTAACGTGGAAGATGGGAATCGACTGACGGCGGGCGATGCAGGCCGCGAAGCGCGTGGAGTGCTCTTCCACGTAACTCGTAGTGAATCCGAGAAGATTGTTGACGACTATATGAATCGTTCCGCCGACGGTGTAGCTAGGAAGGTCAGCGTAGTTCATCGTTTCTGCAAGGATGCCCTGGCCGGCAAATGCGGCGTCGCCATGGACCAGCAGAGGAAGATATTTTTCGCGTCCGCCTTCGCCGGTGCGGTCTTGCTTGGCGCGAGTGCGGCCAACGGTGACGGGGTCCACGGCTTCCAGATGGCTCGGATTCGAAACCAGATGGATATGAACTTTCCCGCCACTGTAAGTCACGTATTCGCCGGTGGCACCCATGTGATATTTCACATCGCCCGAGCCGAGAACGCTCCGCGGATCGACATCTTCGAATCCGGCGAATATTTCTTCCGGCGGTCGCTTGGCGACGTGTGCAATCACATTGAGCCGCCCGCGATGGCTCATGCCCATCACGAGTTCCTTTGCTCCGACGCGTGAACCGGTATCCAAAAGTTCGTCGACCAAGGGAATCAGCGCCGTTACACCCTCCAAAGAGAATCGTTTGCTGCCGAGATAACGCTGCTGCATGACCTGCTCGAACACGTCGGCGCGAATGAGCAGGTCGAGAATGCGCTTCTGGTCTTTTTCCGTAACCTCGAAACCCTGCGATGGCGACTCCATGCGCTCGTAAATCCAGCGGCGGCGCTCGGGCGCGTAGATGTGATTGATTTCGACGCCGATGGTGCTGGAGTAGATGCCTCGCGCTTCAGCCGAGTACTCGCTCTTGATCTGCAATTCGGGCGTCACGCGGGGGCGGAGAAAACCGAGGGGATCGAGATCGCCCTCCAGATATCCCCACTGGCGGTAGGCATTGAAAACGGATTCGCGTTCAGCCCTGCCGGCATCGTTCGACTGAGCCCCCGCGACGGCCGCGCTGCCATTAGAAGACTTTGATTTCGGGGTCATAAGAATGCTAACACTTAGGATAAAGGATGAGCGCGGATGCGTGTAGGATTCGAGTGGACGGATCAGTTTGGGTTGTACTGTCGGTAGGGATGACTACGGAACGAGTCCCTTCTATCCTTCCTTCTTCCTGACCATGACAATTCGCGAAGGGAGGTTGACAGTTTCTGCAACGTGCCAAACCGTCTACGGTGATTTCCCTATTAGGCGGCGAATTTTGCGATTCCTTGTAGACTCGCAGCTATCGGCGCGCATCAACCGAAAACCAAATCCTCAGAGATCGCAGATGGCAACACTTCTCGGAATACCCTTCGACGCCAACTCGTCGTACTTGCGCGGGCCTTCGTGCGCGCCGCAGAAGATCCGCGAGGCGCAGCAATGCGATGGTTCCAACAAATGGTCGGAGTTGGGTGTCGATGTGGGCGCTCCCGATGCATTTGCGGACGCAGGCGATCTGAAACTGAAGGATGCAAAAGAAGGAGTCGCGGATGATTTCGCCGCGATCGAGGGGGCAATCCAAGGGCTGCTTGCCGCCGGCCAGCGGCCGCTTTCGCTGGGCGGTGATCATTCGATTACGTATCCGATTCTAAGAGCTTTCCCACGGCTGCATCCCGACCTGACCATCCTTCACTTCGATGCGCATCCGGATTTATATGACGAATTCGAAGGCAGCCGGCTTTCGCATGCCTGTCCGTTCGCCCGGATTATGGAAGAACGCCTTGCAAAACGTTTGGTGCAGATCGGCATACGCACCCTGAGCCGGCACCAGCGCCAGCAGGCCGATAAGTTTGCGGTGGAGATCGTAACGATGTCGCAGCTTCCCGCCTACGACCGACTCAAGGTTCGCGGCCCCGTCTATATTTCGTTTGACATGGACGTGCTCGATCCTGCATTTGCGCCAGGGATTTCGCATCGCGAACCCGGCGGGATGAGCGTGCGGGAGGCGATTGCTCACCTTCATGCCATCGAAGGCGCGATTGTCGGCGCCGATATTGTCGAGTACAACCCAATGCAGGATATCGAAGGAATGACTGCGACGGTCGCAGCGAAGATTTTGAAAGAAATTTTGGGGATGATGATTAAAATAGTCCACCGCTAAGGGCGCGAGGTTAACGAAGGAAAACACTCAATTCCCCTTTCGCTAACTTTGTGTCCTTCGCGGTAGACGGATTTACTTAGGAGCCACCTTATGTCAGCGAACGGTCTGTTGCAGGTTGCAAGCCGGTATTCGGTAGACGAAACACTCAAGCGTCTGGAAAGCATCTTCACCGAGAAGGGGCTAAAAACGTTCGCCCTCATCGACCACAGCGGCGAGGCAGGAAAAGCTGGCCTAAAAATGCGGCCAACGAAAGTGCTGATTTTTGGCAGTCCGAAGGGTGGAACGCCTTTGATGATCGCCGCGCCTTCGCTGGCGATCGACCTGCCTTTGAAAGCACTGGTGGCGGAGGACGAAAACGGCAAAGTTTCGGTTTCCTACAATGACCCAGAATATCTTCGGCAGCGTCACGGCATCCCGGCGGAGCTGGTGAAGAATATCGCTGGAGTGGGCGCGCTGGTGGCGAAGGCTGTGGAATAATGCTCCGGGCAGCGTTGGCACAATACGAAATGACGAAACAGGATCAGGAAAAGGAAGCGGCGGCGCGCGCCGCCCTGCAGTTTGTGAAAGATGGCGACGTCGTCGGATTGGGAACGGGAACGACGGCTAGGTTTTTCATCGATCTGCTGGGTGCCGAGGTCAAGAAGGGCCTGAAGATTCACGGGATTGCGACCTCGGTTCGATCACAACAGCAAGCGGTGAGTCTGGGCATTGCGATGACTACGTTTGATGAATGCCAGCACATCGACGTGACGGTGGATGGCGCAGACGAGGTCGATCCGCAATTGCGGCTGATTAAGGGCGGCGGCGGAGCGCTGCTGCGGGAAAAAATCGTCGCTTCTGCAAGTCGACAGCTTGTGATTGTTGTTGACGCCACGAAGCGAGTTCCGGTGCTTGGCAAGTTTCCCCTGCCGGTGGAAGTGATCAAGTTTGCGCAGGCGCTGATCGCCAAGAAAATTGCGAAGTTTGGCGCGAACATTGAACTGCGGCTAAGCGCGGACGGTAAGCCTTATCTGACCGACGAGAACAACTACATTCTGGATTGCCGCTTCGGACAAATTCAGGATGCGGATGGCCTTGCGCGCCAGCTTAGCGACATGCCGGGAGTGGTAGAGCATGGGCTGTTTATTGGGATGGCAAGCGTTGTGCTGATAGCGAATGGGAGCCAAGTTGTAGAGCTGCGGCGATAGCAGCGCCAGCCTTCCCCTAGCGTGTTCTGTCCCATTCCTGCCCGGGCGCGATGCGCAAAGAGGGCTAAACCCAAAAGGTTTTTCCCTCAGCCCCGGAACTGCATTATCTTCTAAAGCAGAGGCGACCGAGATGCCCCCTGCACCCACTAACGGCCACAATCCGCATGCGCGGCGGCGGGGGTTGCGCTACGCCTTGGACGCGCCGCTGGATATAACGGTGCTGCGCCGGGGCATTCCGGACACCGTTCCCGGGCGTTTACTAAACCTGGGCCCGGGCGGCGTGGCAGCGGTGTTAGCAGCAGAGTTATCCGCGGGCGAGAAGGTAGCGATCGAGATTCGCTTGCCACTAAGCTTGAATCCTCTGCGCACGCGGGCGCTGGTACGGCACCATAACAAACTGCACTACGGATTGGAGTTCGTCGGACTGTCAAAAGAGCAGAAGAAAGCCATCCGCAATTGGGCGGAAAAGGCGAAACCAAGACCGCAACCCGGCGTACGCGGGCCCTCCGTACGGGAAAAGGCTTTGGAGGGCGGTGGGTCGGATGAGCCTCCGGAACTCTATTCGAGGCTGGGCGCTAACGGCTGGTTTCTCCTGGCGGTGTCGGCTGCGATTCTGCTCGCGGTGCTCTTGTGGCGCTGGAATCGGGGCTGGGACGATCTGGAATCCGGGCTGAGAAAGAGTGAGGCGATACCGCGCGCGGAAGCCCAGGTGTCAGCCGAGGTCATGCAGAAACTGATAACTCATAAGGTGGATCCGGAATATCCCGCTGCCGCGCGGCCACGGAATCTGCAGGCCGTGATATTGCTCGATGTGGTTGTTGGCCGCGATGGATCTGTGGTAAGCGTTCGTTCCCTTGGCGGCCCCGAGGTTTTGGCGCAGGCCGCCGTCGATGCGCTGCGCTGGTGGCGCTTCCAGCCTTACCGAGTCGACGGCAAGCCGGTGGTGGTGGAAACCACAGTTGCCGTGGAATTCAAACCGTAGTTCCTCCCGCCGTTCGGTGATCCCGAAAAGCCCCGGCTCATGCGCCCCGCTTGCGCAACCCACTCAAGACGACGATGCCGCTGATCCCAAAAGACACAAGAGCAACCAAAGCCGCGATCAGAACCCACACTTGACCTGCCCGACGAAAATCCGCGACCAGCGCCGCTAAGGCCGACAATACACCGATTCCGTTCAACCACAACGGCCCACGGACAGGCTGGGAAGAAAGCCCGGGACGGAGGCGTATCTGCAGGAGCAACGCAGCCACGCCAATCGCGGCGACCACAACCAGCGCCACTGGACTAAAGAACGCGCCACGCGTCGTGTAGCCCGGCAGGACGACCAGGGCGAGAGCCGCGAGCAGAAGTCCTGCAGCCACGAGGGTCGGGCGGCGGATGCGCGGCTTGGGATCGCGGTTTGGCGGGGAATCTTGCACGAAGTTCCGTACCAGATTTATACAGCTGGACGGCAGCGTTTTCAAATCTCGCCGGCGGCGCAAAGCATATTCGTCGCCAGGCTTGGTTGCCAGCCAAGTTACGCTCGCGGCATGGCGCGTTTAATCCCGGCCACCCAGTCAGCCTCCCGCGGATCGCAGTGGCTCACGGCGTGTAACGCGAGTTCCACGCGGGAGGACACGCCCAGTTTGTCGAAGATACTGAACAAATACGACTTAATCGTGTGCACACTGAGCTTAAGTTCGCGCGCCACGTCGCTGTTGCTTAGGCCCTCCGCGACGAGGGCGACCACCTGCGCCTCGCGCGGTGTCAGCAATTGCCAGCCCTTGGAGTCGACCACGCGTATCGACGGTATATCCGAGATCAGATCGAGCATGAACCGCGTTTGTTCGGTGTTGGCCCATATTTGACCCTCGGCCACGCGTTGTATGCACCGGCAGAGAAGGCGGAAATGAGTATTGGTGAGGCAGAAGATTCCTCGTGCTCCGGAGCGGAACGCGCTGATCACCAGTTCGCGGTCATAGGACTCGGTCAGGAGAATTTTGGCTACTTCCGGATAGGAAAGGTGGACTTGCCGCATCGCCGCCATCTGACCGGCGAGGGAAGCGGACGGATTCAACGCTACGAGCAGCACCCTGGCATGCATAAGGACGACCGCTTGCCCGATAGAATTCGCGTCGATTGGACAGATGGAGACGCGGAACTCAGGCCGACGGTGCAAAGCATTGGCCAGCAAGCGGCTTTGCATTCGATTAGAGTCCGCAATGAGGACTGGGAGTGCACCGATAGAAGAAGACGAGTGGCTCATCGAACAGGGTCCCCGAGGGAAACGGCTTGAAAGCTGCCTGATACTACTGAGGAACGCGACCGCCCTCAAGGGAAGATGGCACAAAATTTGAAGATGACTTTCAATTCGGGAAGACGCAGCGCGGCGCTGTGGAAAAGATCGACCGAGCGAAAAATTCTCACTCCAGGTGGCAAATTCCACCGAGCTCCAGCGAATCACGCTGAGGATTGTGAGTCCGATTCATTCTTCTTATTGAACGGTACCGTGACTGGCGAACATGCAAGCCTACTTTAGTAGGTAGGATGGAAGACGGTATCTACAAGCTTTCGCGAAAAGACCCCGCTGATACCGCAATCGCTCCCCTGTTGCCTTTCCTGCGATTCCGCTTTCCGGCCCGCATACCTTCTCCGGTAGGTAGCACTTTCCATGGCTTGCTGCAAAACCGCTGCGCACGTAGCTTGCTTGAAAGCGAGTCGCCGAAGATGAGCGATTCATTGAATTGGGCGTGTCACTTCGTGAACGGCAATGAAAAAAAGGGGATTGAAGCTCGGGATATCGACCCTGTTGGCAGTGCAGCTTTGCGTGGCCGTGCTTGCCCAGGAGCAGGTACAGGACCTGGGAGCCAGCAAACAATCTTCTCAAACCGGTCAAACCGGGACCGGAATGAGTAGCGCTGGGATGACGGCTGCAAAACCCGGACAAGCGGGCGGCGTGGGAAACCTTCGGCTCGAAGAGGTACGCCGTCCGCTTTACCGGCTCAACCGCAGCGATGTGGTGGGGCTGAGCTTTACCTTGTCGCCAGAATTTAACCAGACCCTCCGTGTGCAGCCCGACGGCTACGTCTCCTTGAAAGATGCAGGCCAGGTGTTCGCCCGCGGCCTCACCTTAGAGCAATTCCAGGCGGCGGTGCAGAAGGCCTATGAGGGATACCTTCACAATCCACAGGTGGCAGTTTCGCTGCAGGAGTTCGAACATCCCTATTTTGTGGCCGGCGGCGAGGTTGGGCACCCCGGCAAGTACGAATTGCGAACGGAAACCAGTCTGATTGAGGCAGTACAGATTGCCGGGGGCTTCACTCACGAAGCCAAGCATTCGCAGGTGGTGCTATTCCGGCACGTGAACGACGATCTGATCGAGGCGCGGGTCTTCAATCTCAAGGCTATGCTGAAGGAGAAGAGCTTGGCGGAAGTTCCGAACCTTAGGCCGGGAGATATGGTGTTCGTGCCCCAAAACTACATCTCGAAGATGGACCGTTTTCTGACGAAACCATCCTTAAGCATGTATGTAAGTTCGGCGCAGTTTTAGCGGGCGGTTCGGGGCGATGCAGATGGTAAAAGATGATCGAGCAAATCCAGGAGTGGACACTCCCGCGCCGACTTTGCGCGAACTGGCGATGGTATTGTTCCGCCAGCGAAAGGTTTTTCTCGCCGTTTCCGGATTCATTTTCATCCTGGTTCTCCTCTACGCATTCTTTGGCGCAAGCTATCGTGCCGAAGTTCGCGTTCTCGTGCGGCGCGGACGCTCCGACCCCCCCGTAGCGGCGCAGCAGAATGCCCCTCCCGATTTTTCCCGAGTGGAAGTCACTGAGGAAGAATTGAATTCCGAAGTGGAATTCCTGAAGGACGACGATGTTTTGCGGCAGGTCGTGAAAGACACAAACCTGGCATCTCACGACTGGCTTCGATGGTTGCGGCCCCACGAAGAGCCTGCCGCTAGCGAGGAGCGCGCCGCAAGACGATTGGGGAAACGCCTAAAGGTGGAATCGATCAAGAAGACAAATCTGATCGCCGTGAGCTATGAGGCTTCCGATCCTCAACTAGCGGCGCAGGTGCTGCAGTCGCTCTCCAGCGCCTACCTCGAAAAACACATGGAGGTGCACCGGCCGGCGGGTGAGCTCCATTTTTTCGACCAGCAGATGGCGGAATCGCAAGAGCAACTCGAGCAGGCCAAACAGAAGCTGCTCGATTTCACGAAGACCCACGATGTCGTAGCGGCCGGACAGCAGCGCGACCTCATCTTGCACCGCATTGATGATGTCTCGGAAAACTACCGGCAGACGCAGGTGGAACTAACGGAGGCGATGCATCGGATTCAAGAACTCGAAAAAGAGATGGGGGAACTTCCCGCGCGAACTACCACTCAGGTGCGAACCGCTGATAATCCCGAGTTGTTGCGATCCTTGAAAGCCAGTTTGCTCGATCTACAGTTAAAAAGGATCCAGCTTCTTAACAAGTTTGAGCCGAGCAATCGTCTCGTACAGGAAGTGGAGCAGCAGATCCAGCAAAACCAATCCGCTATTGCCGGCGAAAAAGCGACTCCGGTACGCGACGAAACCACCGATAAAGATGTCGATTACGAGTGGGCAAAAGGGGAATTGGAACGGGCCCGCGTGGATTTGAAGGGATTGTCCGCGCGCGAGCAGCAGACGGGCACGCAGTTGGCCCAATATCGAGCCCTGGCGCGGCAGCTGGGAGAAGACGCCATCACCCAGGACGCCCTGACCAGCGGCGAACAGGCTGCGCAAGACAACTATCTACTTTACGTAAAGAAACGCGAAGAGGCGCGCATGGGCGACGCTCTGGACCAGGGCGGGATCGTCAATGTCGCTGTGGCCGAGCGCCCGGTTGCGCCTGCATTGCCAGTGTGGCCAGCCGGAGGAGTGGCGATCGTCGGCTTTGTAGCAGCCCTCGTGGTCGGGACGGGAAGCGCATTCACCGCAGATTATTTGGATCCGGCCCTGCGCACTCCCGAAGAGGTTCTGGCTTGTCTGGAAATACCGGTGTTGGCTTCGTTGCCGGGAAAGAACGGGCGCAGGCTTTCCGCCTGAAGGAGACTTGATGAGCGCGAGTGTGGGGGTGCTGCTGCAGTCGGACGTGGTGGAGGCAGTGACGCGTGACGCCGCGCCGCCGGTTGTGCTCACCTCCAAGCCGAACCTTTGGAAGCCGGACGACTTTGCGCGCGAACAAATTCGCGGATTGGTACGGCGCGTGTTTTTTTCGGGCGAAGCACAACCGGTGAGACATGTCGTCTTTTGCGCCGCAGAACCACAGATCGATATCACGCGGATTTGCGACCGGGTCGCTCGGGCCTTGGCGGAGGAAACGCAATCGCAGGTTGCGCTCATGGGGCGCTCTGAGGAGACAGAAGATGTCCTACCGGCGAATGCCGATTCCCAGGAGCTGAGTTCGATCAAGTCCGCATTTAATCAACTCGCCTCCAATCTTTGGTACGTCCGCAGGAACGGCCTCAGCGAATGCGGCAATGGATTTGGAACGGCAATTCATTGGCTGTGCTGCCTCAAGCAGTTGCGCCAGGAGTTCGAATACGTGGTCATTGAAGGCCCGGCTGCCGGAGTATCCAGCGAGGCCGCCCTGCTCGGACAAATGACTGACGGCCTCATTCTTGTGCTGGGGGCGCATCGCACCCGCAAGGCAACTGCGCAGAAGATTAAGCAAACCTTGCAGGGGGCGCAATCACGGATTCTGGGAACGGTGCTCAGTGAACGAAGGTTTCCTATCCCGGAGAGCATTTATAACCGGCTGTGATGACTGGGCTTTCAGCAGGCGACATCGACGCTTAACATCCGGCAATCCTCGCGAAACGTTGTGAAAAACGAAAGAGAAATGGCGGCGGGACTGAATGGGCGGTAGCTATGGCATGCCACAGGCGGTCGCAACCGATGCATTTCCCGCATGCGCAGGCGGTGCATCACCCCAGTGGTTCGCAATCGAGACGAGGCATCGATTTGAGAAGAAAGTAGTGGCGCAGCTCGCCGGCAAGGGATTCCAGGTCTTCCTTCCGCTTTTAGCGGAACACCACCAATGGAGCGATCGGCTAAAAAAAATCAGCATCCCTCTCTTTCCCGGCTACGCGTTTGTGCACCTTGACCAGTCGAAAAATTCGTCCCGAGCCGTTCTGCGGACGGCTGGATTGATCCGCTTCGTCAGCTTTGGCGGGATCGTCGCCGCCATCCCCCGAAAGCAGATTGACGATCTGCGATTGCTGTTGCAAGAGAAGGGCCAGTTCTCCCTTCATCCCTTCGTACAAACGGGACAGCGAGTCCGCATCCGCAACGGCTGCCTGCGGGGGCTGGAAGGAATATTGCTGAAGCGGGAGAAAGAAAAGTTGATCATCTCGATTCAATCGATCCAACGGTCGCTCGCAATTGAAATCCAGGGATACGAACTGGAGGTGGTCTGACGCAATGGGGTCAACTTCTCTAAGAGTCGGTTCGTTGACGCGATGGACCCGAGGTTCGTCGGCGCAAACATTGTGCCTTGCTCTTCGTCCCTTGCAATGGCTGATGGCGGCTCCAACGTTTCTCTTTCTTACGGCATTGACAGCCATGTTATTGCGTCATCCGGATGTGCCCTTTTTTGAAATTGATCACATCGCATTTGTGCTCCTAGTGTTCGGCGTCGCCGCAGGTGTGCTGGCCGGTGGAAAGCGGTTACACATTCTTACTCGCTGCACGTGGCCGATGCTCGGCCTCGCAATTATGGCAACTGCGAGCGTAATCAGCCAGGCGTTCGATAATCGGACCTGGTCCCTGCTGGCGGCGAAGTTCATCGTTCCGTTCACGCTTTTTCATTTAGCTCAGATTGTTTTTCGGGGCGAGCGGCGGTTGGAGCACTTTGAAATTTTCTGTCTCGCAGTGCTCGCTTATCTTTGCTTCACGTCGATCGCATTCATGGCGGGCGCTCGCTCCTTGATTTTTCCACGCTTCATCCTGGATGAAAGCCTTGGCTATCATGCCGATCGGGCGCGCGGACCCTTGCTGCAAGCCGTAGCCAATGGCGTGTCGTTGAACCTGCTAGGCCTCCTGGCTGTGCATGCAACTCTCAGAAGAAAGATACGGGGACTGAAGGCCGCCCTCCTACTGTCTGCCTTGCCGCTTGCGATCCTAGCTACGATGACGCGAGCCGTTTGGCTCTCCTTCGTGCTTAGCATTGCCGGATTGATGTTCCTCTCGCGCAGCCGCGGCCTGCGGCTCGTCTGTGGTGCCCTGGCTGTGGTGGGCGCGCTGGGTCTGCTCGTCGCCTTGAGTTCCGACGATCAGCAGCGGGCTCTCTCTGATCGGCTGTACGAATCCGGCCCGCTGGATTTTCGCAAGGCGGTTTACGCCGGCGCATGGCAAATGTTCCTGGAAAAACCATTGACGGGTTGGGGAGTGAACCAGATGCCCGCGGAGTTGGCGATGCACGTGAGCGGCTACCGTGAGAAGGAGCTTTACCCCCACAACACGTATCTCGAAGTTCTTGTGGAACACGGAATTTTCGGATTGGCGCTATATTTGTGGCTCATGCGGGAGTTGTGGAAGTTAGGACGCGCGCCGGTTCCTCGCGCTGAATCACAAGGTTTCCTCAACCTGCAATTTCACGCCATGTGGCCCATCGTACTCGGAGTCTATTGGGTGAATGCCTGCCTCGTGGCCATGAACTATCAGTTCGTCAACGGACTTTTGTTCACGCTAGCCGGAATGCTGGCGGCACAGCAGAGACGTGCATTTAAGAATCCCTAACGTGAGCGCATTCACGTTTTCAGGGCGGCCTTGAATTCAGCCTAAAGAACACCGTCCGGGCCAATTCCACATTCATTTCCATGCTCACGGTTGCCTATCTGGCCAATCAATTCCCGGTTGCGGTCGAGCCCTATGTGGTCGAGGAAATTCGAGAGCTTCGGCGGCGGGGAGTGAGAGTGATCTCAGGCAGTGTTCGCAAGTCAATTCGAGCCCAAGATCTGCCCGCCGACTTCAGCCGCGGGCCAGATAACGTCTGTCTCGAGCCACTGCACGTTATGGTCCTCCTGCATGCTGCAGTTTTGATGGCAAAACGATGGAAGCTGATTTCCCGTCTGGTGAAACGGGCGCTACTGCAGGGAAGGGAAAACCTTCGGGCGCGACTGATGGCATTACTGCACACCTGGCTTGGAGCCTACTACGCCATTCTGCTTCAGGATCTCGATGTCGATCATATCCACGTTCATCACGGCTACTTCGGCTCGTGGATCGGGATGACGGCGGCCCGGCTGCTGGGAGTCAGTTTCAGCATGACCCTGCATGGCTCCGATTTGCTGCTCCATCCAGCTTATCTCGATGAAAAACTGCGCAATTGCCGCTTCTGTATCACCATCTCTGAATACAACCGCAGACTCATCCTGCAACACTTCGCAGAACTGAATCCCGAATCTGTTATTTTGTCGAAGCTGGGAGTCGACATTGCGGCTGCGAGGATCGAGTCGGATCCCTTCAACTCAACCCGACGCAAGTTCACCTTATTCACCGCAGGCCGCCTACACGCCGTAAAGAACCATTCTTTTCTGGTTTGCGCCTGTGCCCGGCTGCGCGATCTGGGGCTGGAGTTCAACTGCTTAATCGCCGGCGAGGGCCCCGAGCGGCAACGATTGGAATCGTTGATCCGCGGCCATCGACTTCAAGACTGCATTACGCTGCTTGGCCATGTCGCGCCGAAGAACATAAATTCGCTCTATCGAAACGCCGATCTGTTCGTGCTGACCAGCTTGAGCGAAGGAATCCCGTTAGTGCTGATGGAGGCAATGGCGAATGACCTCATCGTGCTCGCCCCGGCGATCACGGGTATTCCGGAACTGATCTCTCACGAAAAAACTGGATACCTCTACCAGCCCGGAAGCACTGACGAATTCGTAGAGAAAGTTCTCGCTGTTCACTTCATGACCGAAAAATGCCGGTCTGCCGAAACCCTGCAGCACATTCGGATCGCGGCACGAATGAATGTATTCAACGATTTCAACCGGCAGAAAAATCTCAACCAATTTGCCGATTCGTTCCTGCAATCGATTTCACCCCAATGCTGGAGCTCTCCCGATGAGAATCCTGTTCTGCAACAAGTACAACTATCCCTTTAGCGGAACCGAAGCCTACATTTTCGCGGCCATGGAGTTGATGCGATCCCACGGTCATAAAGCGGCGTTATTTTCTATGGCGGATCCGCGAGGCATGCCCTCCTCCTATGACCAGCATCTGATGCCGTCTGTGGATTTCAAGCGACCGGCCAGCTGGGTTCGGCGAGTGAATCTTGCAGCACACGCGGTCTACTCTTCCGAGGCAAGAAGAAAGATCCGCGCGATGATCGCTGACTTCCGCCCCGATGTCGCTCACGTGCGCAATGTGTACCACCATCTGTCGCCATCCATTCTGTGGGAGTTGAAGGCGCATAGAATTCCCGTGATCTATCACTTGAACGACTTCAAAGTTCTCTGTCCCAGCTATAACCTGGTCGCGCACGGAGAAGCGTGTGAGGCATGCAGGGGAGGAGCGTTTTGGCATGTTTTGAAAGAGAACTGCTACCCGGGCAAGACCGCGCAGATAATGCTCGTCCTGGAAGCCTACGTTCATAGAATTCTGGGCACGTACCGCAAGTGTGTCGACTGTTTTCTCGCGCCCAGCCGATTTGTAAGAGACAAATTTGTGGAGCACGGGTGGGATGCAGACAAGTTCGAAGTGCTCCCACATTTTCAGCCGCTCAAGGATGTTGTGGAGCGTCCCTCCCGCGACGCCCCGGTCTTGTATTTCGGCCGACTTTCGGCGGAAAAAGGCGTAGAGGATCTGCTGCGTGCCATTCATCGCTTGCCGAATTTGCGTTTGATGATTGCAGGCGACGGCCCGGACCGGGGGCGACTGGAGCGGCTGAGCGCTGAGTTGGGCTTACGAAATGTCGCTTTCGTTGGGCAACTCAGCGGCGCGGGGTTGGATCGGGCAATTGCCGCCTCGGGCTTTACCGTACTGCCCTCGCATGCCTATGAAACGTTGGGGAAAACTATCCTTGAGTCTTACGCATGGGCAAGAACCGTAGTCGCTTCGGATATGGGTTCCCGGCGCGAATTGGTTCAGCCCGGGGTGACCGGACTCCTATACAAAAACGGAGATGTGGCGGCCTTAGCCTCAGCGCTGGAATTTCTTGGCTCTCATCCTGAGATTGCCGACAGGATGGGAAATGCCGGACAGGAACTGGTGCGCCGGCATCACTCGCCGCAAGCTCACTATGAAAACCTGACGCACTTGTACGAGCGCATCAATCGCCGCCCACAACAGTCTCCGAATCGGGACCCTGAGGCCTCAGAAACATTTGCTAAGCCTACTTGGGCGCGGCCAAACTTGCTTGGTACGAAGGAACGAAGTTTTGTTCCGGTCCAGCAATTATCGCTGGCTCCCGCCTCGCATCACGTGGACTGCCCTCCGCCCACAACGCTGCACCAAAAAAACCTGCGCGTCGCATTCATTGGCGGCCGCGGCCTCATTTCGAAATACAGCGGAATCGAGACTTACTATGAGGAAGTAGGGAAGCGGTTGGCCGGCGCCGGGCACGAGGTTACAGCCTATTGCCGCCCCTATTTCACCCCACCCGGGCCAGAGCATAACGGCATCCGCATTGTGCGCATGCCCACGATTCGTTCCAAGCATGGTGAGACCTTACTGCATACACTTCTGAGCACGATGCATGTCCTGCGGCAACCTTGCGACGTGGTTCACTACCACGCCCTAGGGCCAGCACTGTTTTCGTTTATTCCACGCCTTGTCGGCAAGAAAACTGTCGTTACTGTCCAGGGTCTCGACTGGCAACGCCAAAAATGGGGCCGGATAGCGACCGCCATACTCCGCATTGGCGAGCGCGCAGCCGTAGCTCTGCCGAACCGCACGATCGTGGTGTCACGGACGTTGCGCGAACATTATTGGAAAAGCCATCGAGCGAACACGATCTATGTGCCCAATGGCGGCTTGCTGCGCCAGCGGCGTCCTCCCGACAGAATTCTTGAGCTCGGCCTCGAACCCGGAGATTACATACTGTTTCTCGGCAGATTCTCGCCGGAAAAAGGCTGCCACATTCTCCTCAAGGCCTACGAAACCCTCAACACCCGCGTAAAGCTGGTGATGGCGGGAGCGGCCAGCTATTGTGATGACTATTCCAGACAACTGCGCACTCACGCCAGTAGCCAGATAAAGGTGCTCAATTGTCTTTCCGGCGAAGCGTTGGATGAATTGTTGACCAACGCAATGATCTTCGTCCTCCCATCTGCGATGGAAGGTCTGTCGCTGGCGCTGCTGGATGCGATGGGCGCCGGCTTATGCGTGCTCGCCAGTGGCATCCCGGAAAACCGCGAAGCCGTTGAAGATGCCGGCTTCACGTTTCGCAGCGGCGACGCCGGAGATTTGGCCGAACGCTTGCAGTTCCTGATTGCTAATCCATCGGTTCGCGAGGCGGCAGGGCGCGCTGCCCAGCTTCGCATCCGCCGACACTACCAGTGGAACAAGATCGCCGAGGAGGTCGAACGCGTCTACTTCGAAACGATGGGCTGGGAGCGGTTAGAAGCGCCTTTGAAAAAACCGGCTGCGAGCGTCACTGCCGCAACGATCAACCGCAGGGCAGGATAACCTACACCCTCTTGGGTTCTCGCAGAAACAAGGGGACCGGCACCGCCGGTCCTCTTTGTGTTTAACCATCCTGCCCGCTTCCCAACGCAGCCTCTACGCTGCTTCGGCGGCGGTGTCTCTCAGCGTCTTTACTTTGTCGTGATCTTTTTGCACGCTGGCCCCCTGCCGGCGCACGATCTCGGCAATGTTCGTGGGCAATGCAGCGTGGAGCGCCTTCTGGTATGCGTCTTTGGCCCTGTCCTCGCCTGCCTCGATGGATTCCAGAATCGCCTTGTCTCCGGCACCGAGGCTGACCTTGGTGTCGATCCAGGCGCGATGCAGTGCTGCACCCGCCGAACCGGTGACTTTCTTGTCAGGTTCGCCTAGCCTGGGAAGCTCGGCCTCCAACTCTCCGGCAAACCGCGCCCGCTCCAGACTCTGCTCGTTGAAGTAGGTTTTCAGATCCGGCCGTTTCACGTGGGCGGCGGCGTCCTGATAACCCTTCTGTCCGTCTTTACATGTCTCAATAAGGTCCTCAATCACGCTGACAACATTTTTTTCATTCATGAATTCCTCCAGTCAGTTGGATGTGATTCAGTGCTAGGGGTTTGGCGGGAACTTCATTTCGGCGAAATATAGATGGCGTACCGCAGCAACGAATCCTGAGCGCCTGGGGCGCGGACTCTAGAATCTATATCCGAAGCCTACAGAGATAACCGGATATGCCTTGAACACCGACATGCTGTTATTCAGCTTGTTTTGCTCTGAGAGGATATTGCCCTGCACCGTCGGATCGCTGGCAATGGTGCGGCAATTCGCCGCCGCAGGATCGCAGACGCTGCCTTGCAGCGTCAGCGTCGCTTTCGGCGAACCTTGAAAGGCCACACCTAGTTCGAATGGCACGCTGAAGTGCCGGTGCGTGCGCGGAATTAGATTTCCCCATCCCACGGTGACCATCGGAGCGGCCTGGTTGAAGTCGATTTTTCCGCCGCCAGTTACCGGGTTAGTTGCGTCGCTGTAGTAAGCCACGCCTCCCAGCGTGAAACTTTGCCCGCCGGGCACAGATGCGTGCGCCGTGATTGGATCGCCTATATAACCAAGCACGCCAGGGCTGACGTGAAAATTCCCCGTCCACGGGAAAACGTCGAGATGGCCCTCCACTGTGCGGAAATCCAAATGGCCGTCGTAAGGGATGCCATCTTTGTTGAAAGTGCGGCTGTAGCCGAGAATGTTAAATCCGGCTCTCACGTTGGCACGGCGTGCCACACGAGCCGCGATCTCCGCTCCGACTCCTAGCGTCGATACCTTCACGCCGACACCAAACGAATCCGCTAGGCTAGGGCCGGAACTCGCTCGTGCCGCCGATGGCGGAGGGCCAGGAGGTTGGCGGGATTGGCACAGAAGCTCTTCTGCGCCCAACGTGGCGAGCACAAAAACGAGCAGCAGAAACCGATACTTCATCTCAATCTTCCTGATAACCTTCGCAGAAACTTAGTTTCTGTTTTGCTCAACCTAACACCGGCGAACTCGGCGGGCCTAGGAACTTAGGGGAGGGTCAAGGCCCAGGTTTTCTCACTCGGCAAGCCACTCTGCCGTCCCGTGCTCCGGTTGTTGTAAAGTGGTTGCGGAACGTTCCTCAACGCCGGAGAGAACCGAAGCGCATGGTGACGAAGCGAAAATCCAAAGGCGCCTACATGATTTCCGCGGTGGCAGAGATGTATGGCATTCATCCGCAGACCCTGCGCCTCTATGAACGCGAAGGTCTCCTCAAGCCTTCGCGCACGGAGGGCAACACACGCCTCTACACCGACGAAGACTTGCAGCGGCTCGAGTTCATCTTGTCGCTGGCGCGCGATCTCGGCGTGAACATCAGCGGTATGGCGATCATCCTGCAAATGCGTGAGCGCATGGAAGAGATGCAGCGCCAGATTCAGGAGTTCGTGCAGTACATTCAGCAGGAAGTGCTCACGCGAGCCAATGCGGCGGCGGATCCGGCGAAAGGGGCGATCGTACCGGTGCGGAGGTCGATGCTGGCGCAGACCTTGCAGCCGCCGAAGAAGCGGTAGTGCAAGTTTCAAGGTTTCGAAGTTACAAAGTTTCCCAACGTCTTTGAAACCTCTGAAGCTTTGCAACTCTGAAACCTGAAGATCGTAATGATGAAAGCGCAATCATGCTTCCATTCAAGCTTATCTACAGCAGCGGCTACTATCTCCCTATTGGCGCACACGTTTTTCCCGCCGAAAAATACCGTCGCGTCCACGCCCAGTTACTGGCCGATGGAGTCGCCGAAGCCAATGACTTCCTCAAACCAGAGCCTGCCACCGACGAAGACATCCTGCTAGTCCACACGCCCGAGTACGTGGACAAACTGGCCACCGGCACGCTCAGCACGCGCGAAGAGATGGAACTCGAAATTCCCTATTCGCGCGAACTAGTGGATGCGTTCTGGCTCGCCGCCGGAGGGTCGATTCTGGCCGCACGGCAGGCCTTAGCCGACAGTGTCTCGATCAACATAGGCGGCGGCTTTCATCATGCGTTTCCCGATCACGGCGAAGGTTTCTGCATGATCCACGACGTGGCGGTTGCGATTCGCCGCATGCAGCGCGACGGCAAAATTCGTACGGCAATGACCGTCGACTGCGACGTGCATCAAGGCAACGGAACGGCGGCAATTTTTGGCGCGAAGCGCGGCCCCGGCCAGCCGTTGCCTTCAGGGAGCGGATCAGCTGCGGCTACGCATGGAATTCGCCGCCGCAACGCCAATGCCGGCGACGTTTTCACCATCTCCCTGCATCAGCACAACAACTATCCGGCGTTCAAGCCGCCATCGTCCATCGACGTGGATTTGCCTGACGGCATTGGCGATGACGATTACCTGGCATGGCTCGACAACGCGCTGAGCTCGGGATTGCGGCAATGCCAGCCCGATCTGCTGTGTTATGTCGCGGGGGCTGATCCCTATGAGCACGACCAACTTGGCGGACTCTCTCTGACGATCGAAGGCTTGAAGAAGCGTGACGAACTCGTCTTCCGCGTGGCGCACGCAAAAAACATTCCTGTGATGGTGGCCTACGCCGGCGGCTACGCGCAAAGAGTCGAGGACACCGTGACCATTCACTGCAACACGGTGATCGCCGCGAAGGAAGTTTTTGCCGTAACTTAGACAGCTCGCGGAAAGTTATACTCGATAGAATGATCGTCAGCACATCGGACCTTTCGCACAGCGAGCTTTACGCCATCCTGCTCAATTCTGTAGCGCCGCGCCCGATTGCGTGGGTATCCACGACGAGCGCGTCAGGTGCCCTCAATCTTGCTCCCTTTTCTTTTTTCAACGCCGTCTGCGTCGATCCTCCGTTGTTGGCCTTTGCCCCCGGACTTCGGCAACCCAAACAAACCGGCGCCGCCCACGGCGAAGCCAAGGACACGTTGCAGAATATCCGTAAAACCGGCGAATTTGTCGTGAATGTTGTTACCTACGAACTTCTCGAGGCAATGAATCTGACCAGCGGAGAATATGACGCGTCGGTGAACGAATTCGAAGTGGCAGGGGTCACTCCTCAGCCGTCAAAGATTGTGCGCCCGCCCCGAGTCGCCGAGTCTCCGGTCAGCTTTGAGTGCAAGCTTTATCAGATTCTCGATTTCTCCCCGGTGCCGACAAGTAGCAGCCTGGTCATCGGGCAGGTGGTATCGATTCACATCAACGACGCGCACATGAAAGACGGCAAACTTGATCGGGATTCCCTCAACCTGATCGGACGCATGGGCGGGATTCAGTACACGAGGACGACGGAGCGAATTGAATTAGCTCGCCCGATAGTAAGCTAGGAAGCCAAGGAGGCTTACGGAGCCCCGCCCGCCGCTCCCTGGGCTGATAAAATAGCCTTTCGCTCTTATGTTCGAGAATCTCCAGGAAAAACTACAGCGCGCCTTCAAGTCCCTGCGCGGACAGGCTCGCCTCTCCGAAGAAAACATCGCCGAAGCTCTGCGCGAGATTCGACTCGCGCTGCTCGAAGCGGACGTCAACTTCAAAGTCGTCAAAGAACTGATCGACCGCATTCAGGCCAAAGCCGTCGGCCAGGAAGTGTTGACGGCTCTTTCGCCGGGCGAGCAGGTGATCAAGATCGTCCGCGACGAACTGGTTGAGACCTTGGGCAAAGACACGGCTCGCATGAAGTTCGCCTCGCAGCCGCCGACGGTCGTGCTCATGGCGGGACTTCAGGGTTCCGGCAAAACGACGACTTCCGGCAAGCTGGCGAATTGGTTCAAGGCCGGAGGCCATCGTCCGCTGCTGGTTTCGGTCGACGTCTATCGTCCCGCCGCGCGCGAGCAGTTGAAGGTGGTTGCCGACGCGGTGAAGGTCAACATCTATCAAGGCGAAGTGACGGAGGCGAACACCGCGACTGTCCAGCGATTGGTGAAAGAGGCGAGGCGCGAAGCGGTCATTTCCGGCTGCGACGTGCTCATCGTCGATACCGCCGGACGTCTGCACATTGACGACGAGCTCATGGACGAAATGCAGTCGCTGAAGAAGCTGCTGAATCCGTCGGAGATTCTGTTCGTCGCCGATGCGATGACCGGACAAGATGCGGTTCGCTCCGCGGACGAGTTCCACAAAAAGCTCTCGCTCACCGGCGTGGTGCTCACAAAAATGGACGGCGATGCTCGCGGCGGCGCTGCGCTTTCCATCCGGCAGGTCACGGGGCAGCCGATCAAGTTCATCGGCGTTGGCGAAAAGTACGATGCGCTGGAGCCGTTTCACCCAGACCGCATCGTTTCGCGCATCCTCGGCATGGGCGACATTCTTTCGCTGATCGAGCGCGCCGAGCAGCAGATCGACAAGAAAAAAGCAGAAGAGATGGCCACTAAGGCCCTCAGCGGCGACGGTTTCTCGCTGGAAGATTTTCGCGATCAATTGCGCCAAGTGCGAAAGATGGGATCGATGAAGAGCCTGATCGGCATGCTGCCCACGATCGGC
>Ga0208690_1000002_pt1 | contig 62409 bp, 52 predicted proteins | sample June2015DPH_16_1_2_FD_184712 | JGI IMG/M metagenome (GOLD analysis project Ga0208690, IMG submission 184712) | Peatland microbial communities from SPRUCE experiment site at the Marcell Experimental Forest, Minnesota, USA - June2015DPH_16_10... | ecosystem: Environmental > Terrestrial > Soil >...
TTCTTGCTGTTAGCGGGGTTGATTTTCATCGCAGCGTGGGTGTTGAACTGGTGGCTCTCGTTTGCAGGAGTCTTTGCAGTTCGAGACGGGGAAGACGCGATGGGGGCGGTTTCGGAGGCCGCTACTATGGCGCGGATGCGGACTGGCGCGGTGCTAGCCGTGAGCATCTGGACGGGGCTTGCGCACCTGGTTGCCTTCAGTCTGGCTAGCTCCGCCGGGTTTTTCCTACTCGCATTTATCCGCATCGCGCCGGCGCGCCTGGTGCTTACCGCTGTAGGGCTGGTGACGTTGATGTATTTTGCGGTTGCGGACTGGCTTTACATTGCGCGCCTCTCCGGCTACGTTTGTATCGCCGAGATGCCCGATTCGCCGCTTGCTGTACCGCCGTCTCCGCCGATGACCTCACTAGGTGCAAGCAATGGGCTGGATGGAGTAATCGATAGGGATGAATCCATCTTGAGCGACGTTTCGAGTTTCGCCCTGGGGAGTTGATGTTCTGTTGTCCCCGGAGGAGGGTTCGTCTTTACACGCCGCTTCGTATTTGAGAAACTCTTCAGTGGAACCCCAATCCAGCGTCACTAAATCCATCGTCATCCTCGATTTTGGCTCGCAGTTTACGCAACTGATTGCGCGCCGCATCCGCGAACAGAATGTCTTCTCCGTGGTGCTTCCTTGCACGGCGTCTCTCAAGGAGATCGAAAGCTGCGATCCTGTGGGCATCGTGCTCTCGGGGGCGCCATGGTCGGTGTATGACAAAGACTCGCCGCCTGCGGACGCACGCTTGTTTGAGTTGGGGCTGCCCGTGTTGGGCCTCTGCTACGGGCTGCAGTTTATGGTGCATACGCTGGGCGGAAAGGTTCGTCCGGCTGACAAGCGCGAGTATGGCCACGCGGAAGTCGACATCGTTGCGGATTCGGCGTTATTTGCCGGATTGGCAAAGCGGCAGCAGGTTTGGATGTCGCACGGCGACGAGGCTCTGGAGTTGCCTCCCGGATTTAAGCTGACAGCCAAGACTGCCCACGCCGTTGCCGGAATCCAGAACGTTGAAAAAAAATGGTTCGCAGTGCAATTTCATCCTGAAGTTCACCACACTCAGAACGGCACTCAGATTCTGCGCAACTTTGTATTCGACATCTGCGGAGCGAAGCCGACCTGGACGCCGCAGCACTTTATCGACTCGACCATTGAGCAAGTCAAGCAGCAGGTAGGAAGCGGACGCGCGATCTGCGCGCTCTCGGGCGGGGTGGACTCCTCGGTGGCAGCGGTCCTTGTTGACCGGGCATTGCGCATCACGAAAGGTAAGCATGCTCGCGGAGGAGCTGAAGGGTCGAAGCTGACTTGCATTTTTGTCAACAACGGCGTGCTGCGCAAGAACGAATTTGAAAAAGTTCAGAGAACGTTGCGAGACAGACTTGGTCTTCGCCTGGACGCGGTGGACGCGACTGAGCGTTTTCTTGGAAAGCTGAAAGGCATCAGCGATCCGGAGAAGAAACGCAAGATCATCGGTAACGAGTTCATCAGAGTCTTTGAGCGGGAAGCGCGGCGAATTGAAAAGGACGAAGGCAAGGTGAAGTGGCTGGTGCAGGGAACACTTTATCCGGACGTGATCGAATCCCGCTCGGTGCGGGGGCCGTCACAGGTGATCAAGTCGCACCACAACGTCGGCGGCCTGCCGGAAAAAATGAAGTTGAAGTTGATCGAGCCGCTGAAAGATCTGTTCAAGGATGAAGTGCGCAAGATAGGCCGCGAGTTGGGAATTCCGGAGGAGATTTTGCAACGGCAGCCGTTTCCCGGGCCGGGGCTGGCGGTGCGGGTGTTGGGGGAAGTCACGCCGGAACGTTTGGCGCTGCTGCGTGAGTGCGATGAGATCGTGGTTAGTGAGATTAAGAATGCGGGGCTGTATACCAAAATATGGCAATCGTTCGCCGTGCTGCTGCCTGTAATGTCAGTGGGAGTGATGGGCGACATGCGAACCTATGCGTACACCTGCGCTATACGGGCGGTGAGTTCAGAAGATGGGATGACGGCGGATTGGGTTCCGCTGCCGCACGAGGTGCTGAAACGGATGTCCACGCGGATTGTGAACGAAGTGAAGGGCGTGAACCGCGTGGTCTACGATGTCACGTCCAAGCCTCCGGGGACGATTGAGTGGGAATGATCATAGCTTTCCCGGACGTGCTTCCGTCTGCTCTTTCGCAGGTCATCTTAGTGTGAGAACTGACTTAACGTTCATACCTCAGCCCGTAACTTCGACGAGATTTCCCTCAGAATCCGCAATTACAGCTTCATAGTATCCATCGCCCGTAACTCTGGGACGGCTCACGATGCGGACGCCTGCCGATTCCATCGCCTGAATCATGCTGTCAACAGCCTCGCGCGAACCTACCGAAACAGCGATATGTGCAGGACGAGGGGACTCCGCGGGCGCGGCCATCAGTTCGAGACGCGGACCCACGCCCAACGAAAGAAAGCGGGATTGGAAAGGACGGGTTGAGCTTGAATACTGAGGACCGGAGACAGCCTTGAACCAGCGCTCGTAGAAGCCGCGAGCGCGTTCGAGGTCGTGCACCCACGCCGCTACGTGTTCGATTCGCGCGGCCGGCTCGAGCAACCCGAGCTGTACAAGCTCGTTTCTCAGATCGACGGAATTCGTAAAGAGAATTCCGTGCATACCGAGAGCATCGGCAGATGCGATATTCCGCGGCAGATCGTCGATGTAGACGACTTGCGCAGGATCGAGGGCGAAGACTTGGAGGAAGTGCTGAAAAATCCGCGGATCGGGTTTTACCAGCCGCACTTCCGCTGAGAGCAGAATCCCTCGAAACCACTTGAGGAACTCAAACCTTTTCTGCGCAAAAGGAAAAGTCTCTGCCGACCAGTTACTGAGCGCGTAGAGGGGAACGTCACGGGCGCGCAATTCGGCTAAAACATCCACCGTGCCCGTGATCGGGCCGGCCATCATTTCATCAAAACGCGCGAACCATGCGTCGATCATTTCGGCGTGGCTCGGATGCTCGGATCTCAGCGACGTGCAGGCGTCGGCAAAAGTTCGTCCAGCGTCCTGCTGCAGATTCCATTCCGTGGTGCAGATTTTCGCCAGGAAGTGCTCCATCGCACCGTCGTCGCCCGCGAAGAGCTTGCGGTAGAGATGGCGAGGGTTCCAGTCGATGAGTACCCCGCCGAGGTCGAAGACCACTGTGGTTCGAGTAGACATAGGGAATTTCTAATTGATGTAGTCTAGGCCGGGTCGCGATGAACTGTTTCCATCGAGAAGGCCGGCAAGCACACAGCGATATATTCGGCGCCGCCTTCCTGAGGAGTGGAATATCGAACCCATTCGCCGGCGTGGGCGACGACGGCTTGGCCAGCGGCGACATCGAGCGACCCTGATTTATGTTCAACCCGGAGCGTTCCGTTCAGAACTATCGTGAATTCGTCGAAGGCGGGGGTCTGGCCGGGCTCAACCCATCCTTCAGGGCTGCGCATGTGAGCCACGCTGGCGGAAGTGGTATGCGAGTTGACGCGTCCGATGTATTCGTCGATGAGTTTAGGCTTGTTGCCGGCGGATTGGATGCGAGTAGGCTGCGGGATCAGGATAGGGCTTCGACTTGCAGCTTCCGCGGTTTCTTTCACGTTAGTCTCCGTAGTGGTTTTGCGAAAGGGGTTCAAGCACAAGAGAAGTCTAACTCGGGGGGCGGAAAACAAGTCAAGGCAGTTCGCGGCGATTATTGCTAATAGCAACGATTTCCCTGTAGCAGGTAAAAGGGGCCGTTGAGGTAAATCCCCCGGCCCCAGCTTCGCAGACAATAGCCTAAACGATTACCCGTTGCAGGTTTTTTGTCCAGCACAAGTCACATGAATACAGACGGAAAATGTGCCCTCGGACGCGGCGGCAGCCATCGCGTTCAGCTTGGTTTCATCCAGGTTTCGCAGAGTAACTTTCTTGACTCCAAGCTTTGTCGTCTTTTTCACTTTAGCCTCCTCAGAAGAGTTATGAACAAAAGTCCCCAAGTACAAAACGATCTTAGTCGGGGGTAAGATACAAGTCAAAGCAACTTAGGACCACTTACACGAATGGCAAGGACAACTCGCCGCAGATGCAAGAGTCAAGAAAGTCGCTCGTCGGTTATGGGCACGGGTGTGGAGTGGGCGGAGTCGCCGGTATCCCGGGGATATGGATGGGCGGCGTTCCCGGAGAATCCCCGATGGCAGGCGTGCCGGGGATGTCGACGTCGGGTGTGCCGGGAGTTCCAGGGGTCCAGCAGATGCCAGGATCGGTGTCCGGCTGTGGTGGAGGTGGGACCGGACGCTGCGCGATCGGCTGCTCGGGTACGGGATGCTCTACAGATCGTCGAACCGCGTCGGCTACCTGATCCTGCTGCAGGATGAGGGGATGCTGAAGGACCATCTCTACTGGCGCGCCTACATCGAGGAAGAAATTGTGGGAACTTGCGGCTATCAATAAACCGGCTGCGAGCCCGACCCCTCCGCCGATGGCTGCGCCAATCACCGTGTCTTTCCCCTTGTCTGGCGGGCCCGTTACGCTTGAGGACAAGCAGCCGAATGAGCCTGGAGTACAGCCCGGCGGATTGCTTGCCGTAATGGTCGTCCCTTTCGAACTGGCCACGGAGTGGCCGATCAGCGCTCCCAGGCCTGTTCCGGCTAACGGTCCGAAGATCAGCGCCGCTACGCGCCCGTTGCCCGGGTCTTTCAAAGCGTATCCTTGATTGCTTTCCATGGTGATGGGACCGGAGACTGGCGCGACGTATCCGCCGGGGAAATCGATCGCCATCGATTGCAGGTAGAGTTCGCCGCGGCTCCCGTTGCGGCCGAGTTTGTCGACCTTGGCTTGAATCAGCGTGCCTGCGGGAATTACAACTTCGTCGCCGGAGGTAACCGGCGAAGTGATTTGCGCGTAGATGTCGTCTCCGCGGTGAATATACCGGCTCTGAATGGGATGTGTGAGCACGAGCGCGATGTTGGTTCCGGCTGGCACTGTGACAGCGGTGACGACCGGATGAGCTGGCGCGATGTCAGCGCCGGATTGCGGCTCTGACTGCGAAGCGGGTTGCTGCGCCAGTGACGTTAAAGAGACTAGCGTCATAAGCGACATTCGGATGAGCACAGCTAAGAGTTGAGCGAGTTTTGTTTGGGATGAAACAGAGGAGCGGGAAGGACGAAGATTCGGAGACATCGTTGATACCTCCTGGAAGGCGAAGCCTTCTTCATCTGCGGCGCGTCGAGAGCTTTATTCTGCTCTCTGGCTCTTTAAACGTCTTATAGCTGTTTAGGTTATATAGAGAATGGTGACGATTCGAAAAGATATGGGAAGTTTTGTAAAGCTCCGGCGACAATGTGATGAAGATCACAAATCGAGCGAGGCGTCATTTTCTACTCAAGACCCGTTGCCCGTCGCGCTTCGAGTACAATCTTCACTTATGTTCTATCGCTCGGATAATCGCGCAGTAGACCAATTGAGGCCGGTTTTAATTACTCCTGATTTTATTTCCACTGCCGAAGGATCGGCGCTGATTGAAGTTGGCAACACGCGAGTGATTTGTACAGCTTCGATTGAAGAGACCGTTCCGCCGTTTATGCGCAACTCCGGGAAGGGATGGATTTCGAGCGAGTACGCGATGATTCCGCGCGCGACCTTGACGCGCACCGCGCGCGAAGTCAGCAAAGGCCGGCCCAGCGGACGAACGCATGAAATTCAACGGTTGATTGGCCGCTCGCTGCGAGCGGTAACCGATTTGGCGAGGCTGGGCGAGCGCACGATCTGGATCGATTGCGATGTGATTCAGGCGGATGGGGGAACCAGAACGGCTTCGATCACCGGTGCGTTTGTGGCGTTGGGACTTGCTTTTGAAAAGTTGGTAGAGGCGGGAACGCTGTCTTCGGCTCCGCTGCGGGATTTTGTGGCTGCAGTGAGCGTGGGAATTGTCGACGGAGAGGTTCTGCTCGATCTCTGCTACGAAGAAGATTCGCGCGCCGAAGTCGATATGAACTTTGTGATGACGGCTGGGCACAAGATGGTGGAAGTGCAGGCGACCGCGGAGCGGCAGGCGTTCGATGAGGTCCAGTTTGCAAAGATGATGGCTTATGCGCGACAGGGAGTGCAGTCGCTGATTGCCAAACAGCAGGCGGTGCTCAGCGGGATTACGCTTAGGCAGTGAAAGTGAAAAGTCCCTCCCTCCGGGGAGAAGCTCGCAAAGATCCCGCCGTCTGGTATATTTCTGCGGCGGGGCGGACGAAGGCGTCCGCCGCTCCACGTTATTTCAGGCTTTCACCGAGATTGGCGTTCCGCCGTAGCTGCAAGGTCCTGCATAGCCCGTTTCGAAATTGACAACGAGTGCACGGGAAGTGACAATAGCGTCTCTTCAGGGGGTTCGATATGAAGGGTCGACTTCGTCGCGAGAGAGTGCCAGTTCGGGTTTTCGGGGCCTTGCAAACGAGGTTGTCGGTTTACGCGATGGCAGCTGGGGCGGCGGGAGTTGAGTTGCTGGCGTCGGCGCATCCTGTCCAGGGCGAAGTTGTGTACACGCCCGCGCACGATATCATTGGGCGCAACCAGAGTTTTGCCATTGATCTCAACCACGACGGCATCGCGGACTTCACCGTGAACAATCAGTTCACCGGGTTCATCGGCCACTCGGGCATTTATGCACAAGCAGTATTAAAGGCCGTGCCGTATACCGGAGGTTCAATGATACGAACCAACGAGGGCTACGATGGGGCCGCGGCCATAAAGAAAGGGGCGTCAATCGGGCCCAAAGACCGACTCGATCCAGGACCCGGAGTGATGGCCTCCCAATCTGCGCAAGGCGTTTTCGGAACGTACTCATTCGGGGCATGGTTCAATGTGTCGAACGAGTATCTGGGATTTCGATTCAAGATTAATGGGGAGGATCGCTATGGTTGGGCTCGGCTTACCGTCACGTGGAATCATAAGTTTCGAATTGGCGCGGGGTTGAACGGTTATGCTTACGAAACGGAACCCAACACACCGATCATTGCTGGGGACGAGGGGAGTGGGTCGGCGGAGAGCGGGACGGAGCCGATGAGTTGCAAAGTTTGCGGAAGAACGCGTAGTTCAGGGACGCTGGGAGAACTGGCCATGGGCGATCCGGGGCTATCGGTTTGGCGCCGTGAGTGGGTTTCCCGGAGAGTGGCGGATTCGCGGAAGCAGGAAAGAGGTTAGATCATTTGGGGGATTGGGATGCAGCGTAGAAGCAACAATAGAAGGCCGGCTGCGGTTTCGGAAAGACTGAGTCGAAAACTCCTGCCATACGCGGCTGCGGCTGGCGCGGCGGGAGTGAGCCTGCTGGCTTTGGTGCAGCCTTTGGAGGCCGAGGTCGTTTACACGGCGGTCCACCAAGAAATCAGCCGCGACGCAACTATTCAGGTTGATTTTAATCACGACGGAGAAATTGACTTCCTTATTCGAGAAAGTGTCACCCACCAGTTGGACTTCCCATGGAATGTGCTCAATGCGGTGCCTGCGCACGGCGGGGGCATCGAGATGGGAATCGGAGTGGGGGTCGCTGCCGATCTCCGCGGCGGGGCGAAAATCGGACCCGGCAAGATTTTCTACCCCAAGACAGCCGGCATGATGGGTGCCAGCATCGGCGGTGGTTACTACGGCGGTTCGTGGGCGCCCCGTTCAACAGATCGCTATCTGGGCGTCAAGTTTCTGATCGACGGTCAGATTCATTACGGGTGGGCCAGGGTTTCTGCCGCTATGACATTTCGCTACGGTGGGATCGTTGCGCTCCTGACCGGCTACGCGTATGAAACAGAGTCGGGGCGGCCGATCCAGGCTGGCGATGAAGGGCCCACGTCCGTGGGGCAAGCGAATTTCGGCTCGGTAACCGAATTTCTCTCCGCACAACCCAGAGGGGCATCGCCTGCCGCGGGCTTAGGTGCGTTGGCGCTCGGCGCGCCGGGCCTATCTATCTGGCGGCGGGAGTAAGCCGCACAGAAATTTCGGCTGCCCTATTGCTCTTCAGGCGATTGACACCGTCGTTATATTCATGAACTCCCGAATGCCGTTCGCAGCCAGCTCGCGCCCATGGCCGGAGTGTTTCACGCCACCGAAAGGAATGCGTGCGTCCGAAGCGACCATTTTGTTGATGAAGACCATGCCGGACTCGAGCTCGTTGATGAAGCGTTCACGCTCTTTCTCGTCGTTGGTCCAGGCGCTGGCGCCGAGGCCGAAGCGGCTATCGTTGGCCAGGCGGATGGCTTCGTCGATATCCTTGACGCGAAACAGCGACGCGACGGGGCCAAAGAATTCCTCGCGGTAGGCGGGCGAGTCTTTGGGGACATCGGTAAGGACCGTAGGCGCGTAGTAATTGCCCGGCTGCTTGAGTGGATGGCCTCCGGTTAACAACTTGGCTCCGGCCTGCACGCTCTTCTGGACGTCCGCATCCAGTGACTTCACGGCATCGGGAGTGGCCAGTGGGCCGACGTCGGTTTTCTCGTCGAAGGGATCGCCGATGCGCAGGCTCTTCATGCGCTCGACGAATTTCTTCTCAAACTCAGGGGCAATTGATTCGGCGACGATGAAGCGCTTAGCGGCGATGCACGATTGACCATTGTTGATGACGCGAGCATCGACAGCGGTCGCGACTGCGGCATCCAGATTGGCGCTGGACATGACGATGAAAGGATCGCTGCCACCGAGTTCGAGGACTACTTTCTTGATGCGCTTGGCGGCAGCTACTCCAACTTCAATGCCGGCTTGCTCGCTTCCGGTGAGGGTGGCGGCGACGACACGTGGGTCGTTGAGAACGGCGTCGACCTGCTGTGAGCCGATCAGCAAGGTCTGGAATGCGCCGGCAGGGAATCCGGCCTCAAGAAAAAGCTGTTCTAAGGCCAACGCACACTGCGGAACGTTGGATGCGTGTTTTAGTAATCCGACGTTGCCGGCCATCAGGGCAGGCGCGGCAAAGCGAATCACTTGCCAGAAGGGAAAATTCCAGGGCATGACCGCGAGAATGGGGCCGATGGGGCGGTAGCGGATAAAACTCTTTTTGACGCCGGTTTCGATCACTTCGTCCTGGAGAATTTTCTCCGCATTTTCGGCGTAGTAGCGGCAGGCGGTGGTGCACTTCACGGCTTCGGCGATCGCCGACTTGTAGGTTTTGCCCATTTCCAACGTCATCAAGTGGGCGTACTTTTCTTTGTTTCGATCAAGAATCTCGGCAGCTTTCAGCATGAGCCGGGCGCGGTCGGCGAAAGAAGTCTGGCGCGCGGCTTTGAACGCCGTGACCGCTAGTTGCAGTTTTTGCTCGACTTCGGCGGAAGAAAGCGGCTGAAAAGTCTTAAGAGTTTCTCCGGTGGCGGGATTAATCGTAGCGATGGCCATGGGTTTTGATCGTCCTTGAAATATTTCTCTGTAAGAGTTTACAGAAATGGATTGGTCATACCACTATACCACTGTTGGAGGCGGTGTTGATTGACTGCACTCACCGCAACAATCGCTGAGGTTTGTCTGACCCATAGAGTATTCCAAGTGTCGTTGCAGGCCCAATGAGGCGTGACCAATTCTTGCACACTGCTGTCCGAGAATTAGGCTGGCTCCCCTTTTGGGGGATTTCTCTTCAACAAGCTTCCGTGTTATAAGTTTGGCTCCTACTATGAAATCCGGGCCCCTCTTGAGATCAATACCTGTCTTTTTAACGCTATGCTGCGCAATCGCGATTTTCACCTCGGAAACGGCAGCGGCGCAAACGTTCACCATCAATCCCAGTTCGATCGCATTCAAGAGTACTGTCGTTGGCATGGAAACGGCGGTGACGGAGATCACGATCACGAATACGGGGACCTCGAATTTGGTGGTCACGAATTTCTCAATCACGCCGTTCAATGTTTTTGTCTTGGAATACGGCTGGACGCGGACGTTGCACAAAGGGCAGGCGGGAATTTGGGCGGTGCGCTTTAAGCCGCAGGCCGCCGGGGCTGTAACGGGGCAGATTTCATTTACGATTCAGGGCGTGAGCCAACCGCAAATTGTCACTCTATCTGGAACGGGAACTACTACGGGGGCGGTCGCGAGCATCGCTCCAAACGTTGTGAATTTTCCGGCGACTTCGCTGGGAAGCACGAGCTCGCAAACCGTTACCGTAACTAATACGGGAAAAAACACCTTCAAACTTACGTCCGTGACAGTACTGCCTCCTTTCAGCCAGACGGGCTACAGCACCCTGGTTTCGATCCAGCCGAAAAAGTCGTATTCGTTTCAGGTGACGTTCACTCCGAGTCTGGTCCAGAGTTACACGAATGCCATTTCTCTGGGATACGACATTGTCCCGGCACAGACGATAAGCGTGGCTGGCGAGGGGGTTGCGCCACCCCAGTTCGCAGTGTCTTCATTTCCAATGCTGCCGACGGGGTCGCACGGGTTTGCTTATCTGGCGAACTTGGCCGCCGCCGGAGGCACACCTCCGTACAGTTGGAGCCTTGCCTCCGGAACCTTGCCCACGGGGCTTAGCTTGAGTTCAGCCGGAGCATTGACGGGTCCGGTTAATGCCGCTACAGGAAACTATAGCTTCACGGTGAAAGTTGTAGATTCGAGCACGCAACAACAGGTAGCTACCGCCGCATTAACGGTTCCCGTCACGACCTCATCCGCGGCGTGTAACAACATTACCTGGGACCAGACCGGCACCGGTCTGCCCGAGGTCGACTTGCCGGATTTGGGTACTGGCAACTATCTCGGGACGGAAGGCGGACTCTATCCCGGGGGCAGCAACGTGCGACCGCCGGACCACGAGGCTGATGGGTTGGCAATTGCGAATGGCATTGTTCCGCTCGATTCCAACGGCAATCCCGATCCAAACGGCAAGTACGTACTCCTGTCCATCGGAGTATCGATCTCGCGAACTTTGTTCACTCAATATCAGCTGACCGAGCAGGTAGACCCCACTCTGAATCCAAACCTGGTCATTGTGAACGGTGCTATCGACGGCACGGATTCGCCGAACTACGCGAACTTCAGCGATGGCTCCTGGCAGACCATTCTCAACTTCTATTTGCCCTACCAGAACGTGACCGCGAACCAGGTGGTCGCAGTGTGGTTGAACGATCCGCGCAGCCAACCGACTGGTATTTATCCCGGCGACATGGCCAAGCAGGAGAGCGACGTGATCTCCGCGCTCAACAATATGCAGATTTATTTCCCCAACCTGAAGCTGGCGTATATCGAGAGCATGCATTACGGCGGCTACGCCACGAACGATCCTGAAATTCTGCCCGAGCCTTATGCGTATGAGACGGGGTTCGCGATGCAGACCGTGATTGCCGATCAGATCAACGGCCAGGCGAATCTGAACTACAACCCCAGCAATGGGCCGGTTATGGCGCCCTGGCTTTCCTGGGGAACTTACGACTGGGCGAATGGTATGCTGGCCAATGGCAATGCGTTGGCCGATAGCGCCGGATTGCAGTGGAGTTGCGCAGACTTGGGCCCGGATGGGGTTCATGCCTCGACGGTTGGAAAGAATAAAGACGCGGCATTGCTTACGACGTTTATGAAGAGCGATGAGACCGTTACGCCCTGGTACTTGGCGCCGTAAAAGTAAGAATTAGCCGACGGCTCGCTTTTCATTGCGCGACGAAGCGGGCCTTCTTCTTCCGGTTCGCGGCGTCTTTCCGCTCACGGCGTCGATTGCAACTCCGATGTCAGCTGACCGATCGCGGAGACATCGAAGAAGTTGGACAGGTCCGCATGGCCCGCGAGCGTGTCGCGCTGTTTGCCTTCCACAAGAAGTTTTACCTTTAAAATGCCCGGAATATTTGCTGCGATGGTTTGTACGAGCGAGGCAACGGTAAGGTCTTCGGCAAGTATTCCGGAGCGATGACCGTCGGCCATGGCTGCGTTCACATCGATCACAGCGAGTCCGGGATCGATGAGATAGACACCGCGGATCTGCGAGCCGGGTGGCAGCGGGTGGGGCGAGTTCTTATCGAGATAGAAGGCGACGAGTGCCCGCATCAGTTCCTCGGCGCGCTGTTGCCGCACTCCGGGCATGGGGATCTGTGCCGACTGTGCGCGTAGCGTGCCAATGTCGTCGTATGCAACCCAGAGCGTGACGCGTTCGGTCGGCCCCGCGACGGGAGCGACTACGGGCTGAGCGTCAGCCGACGCTACCGGAGTAGCAGCGGCGCGCCCTCGCATGTGCCAGGCGTATAGGCCCATGCACAGAGCTGCGGCGAGCAGCAGCGATAAGGAGATGAGCAAGTGACGCGGGATCACGGAAGAACTCCGAGCTGAGACCTGACCGACAGGATTCCATTGGCGACCGCTCCCGCGATTAGATCCTCATAATCGGGGGATCCTAGAGCGGAAACATCCGAGCCGGGCGGGGCTACTTCGATCGCGATGGCTGCAGTCTCAATGTTATTCAGAGGGCGAAGAGGCGCAGTTAGCATGCGGACCGGAACTTGTATCTTTTTCAGCGCGTCGGCGGTAGCGCCGGCGGCGGTTTGGCTAAAAGACATAGACGAAGATTGCGCCGTGGTCCAGGAGCGAAACGGTCCCCGGTCTTCCGCACCGGAGTACGGAAGCATGGCGGTGTACACCCGGACGCCATGGCCGCTCGAAGCTGCGTGTACGGAAATATAAATGGCGGCGTGAGTCGTATTGGCAAAAAACGCCCGATCGTCGAGCGCAATGTTGGCATCGGAGTCGCGAAGGACGAGGGTGGTAATGCCGCGACTTTCGAGGGCCTGACGCAGGTCGCGTGCAAGTGCGAGAGTTACGTCTTTTTCGGCGAGCGTGGGGCCAAGGGCCTCGCCTCGATCGGTTCCCCCGTGGCTGGCATCGATGACGGCGAAATAACGCCGCGGTAGCGATGCCGGAGCAGACGGCGCGGGGGCAGGAGTGGAGTTTTGCGAGGCCGTTACGGCCGGCGGGGGAGTTGAGGTTGCCGGGGATTGAGATTTCGCAGGGACAAGGGTGATGGTGCGGCCACCGTTGCTGAAGCTGGCCATCAAAGGAGAAGTGGTAGACACGGCGATTTCAGCTGTGCCGTTGCCTTCAGAATAGGCCGCCGAAGGGATGGCTTTACTGCCGAAGGTGAGGGTAGGAGAAGCTGGCGCGGTGAGGGGTTCGTGATTGAAAGTCAGGCGAACCTTGCCTGGCTCCGATGCGACTGAAGGATTGACGGGAGCGCTGAAGTGCAGAACCAGCCGGGACGCGTTGTCAGGTGCCACAGACGCAGTGAAATGTATGGCGACGCTGCCGATGAAAAGACGCCCGGAGGCTTCGTGAAAAGTGACGGGTCCGCCGAGGAAGCGAGGCAGAAGGGAACTAAGGGAGGCGAGAGGAACGAGGCCACGCCCGCTTTCCAGCAGGAATTTTCCGATGAGGTCGGCATCCCGGCCCTGGACGCGGGCGCGGTTCTTGCCATTCATGAATTCTCCGAGCACGTTGTCGTAGTGCAAGCGCCAGCGCGAGCCCTCGACTTTTGCGCTGACGGTGCCCAGCGGCTCAAGCAGTTCGAGAAGGCCCACGTAATCGTGGCCTTCGCGCTGGAGAATGGGCAGAGAATAGTTGGCGGCCGTGGAATATATGGAAAGATGTTTCTCCGGAGCGGCGGCGGTGAGGAAGAGAACCGTGAGGAACGGAACGACGGCAATCATCCATCTCTTGCGCTTGTGAAAATAGCGAAATGGGTGCCCGCTAGTCGAGGGCATAAATCGTCAATCCGCTGAGCAGCTTTGGATAAAAGTCCGTAGACTTCTGAGGCATAACCTCGCCGGAAAAGGCAATGTCGCGAACCTGTGCGACCCGGCAGGGATTCATTAGAAAAACGATATTGGCTCGCGCGTCGCCTCCTTGCACTTGCGCTAAAGCTTCGGCGGTATCGCGCAGGTAGGAGATGTTCTGCTGGTTCCGGATCGACTTCTCCGACAAATGCAACACGTTCTCTAAGAGGACCTTGTGCAATTGCACGACGTCCAGCGCTTGCTGGCGAAGGGAGAGTCCGGCGAAGACTTGTGCCGCGCTGGGATTGGGATGATGGAGCAAGAAGGCGCGCTTCGGGGTCACGGCGAGGATGCTGGTCCCGGCCCGTCCCGCTTCACGGAGCATTGCCGTCGCGCCAGCACCGTTCACCGAGGCATCCACTTCGTCGATATCGAAGTAGGCGCGGGCAGATGCCTTGAAGGCATCCTCCGAGAATCCCACAAGGCTATGAACGACCCGGTGGGTGGGCAAGATTACCAGGGCCGGGCTGTTCATGTTGACGAACGTCATCATCACGAATTCGTATGGGGATGCTCCAGGCGGAGCCGCAGCAGATCCTTCCGGCCCTGCTTCGCCGCGCCGTTCGTTTTGTCGGCCTTCGTTCCGGTAGTTGAGCGCGGTTTCATAACGGTGGTGGCCATCTGCGATGACCAGTTTCTTATCGCGCATGGCGGCGCAGACGGCATCAATCAGTCCCGGATCGGATAGCTGCCATACGCGATGAAGCACACCGTATTCGTCAGATACGGCTATGTTTGGATCCGCAGAGGTCGCCAGCAGGGAGTCGATTTGGCCCGAGTCCTCATAAAGCATGAAAAGTTGGCCAAAATGCGCACGGGTCGCGCGGAGCAGTTCGAGGCGGTCGGCCTTCGGTTTAGAAAGAGTCTGTTCGTGGCGATAGACGTTCCCTGCGGAATATTCCTCGATACGGCCGAGAGCGATAAAGCCGCTGCGCTCCAGTTTTGCGTTGGAAACTGGTGAAGTAAAAGATTGCGAATACCGATAAAGGGATGGAGCAGCGTCCTGGCGTAAAACGCCGCTTTGGCGCCAGTTCCGAAAATTTGCCGCGGCGCGCGAATATACATTATTTGCTGGATTGTCCTTGGTTTCGGCGCGTCCCAAGATGATCCGGACCAGATTGTAGGGACTGGCCTCATAGTACCGGTCTTGAAAGGCGGGAGTGATTTTGTCGTAAGGTTGCGTGACGACAGAGTCCAGCGAAACCTGTAGGGGATTGTAACGGAACGCGCGGAACGGACGAATGTCAGCCATGAAACTTCTGATTGTAGCAAGGCGGATGCGGATTTTATCTTGTGGCAGTGCAATGGAATAGATTGTGCGCAAATGGGGCGTCCATTGTGGGTTTGTCTCTAATATTTGACAAAAAAACTGCGGTGCCGGGGTAAAGCTGTGATACTATCGCGGCCAATCGAGGTGCTTATGTCGTCCGCGAATGAGCCCCGGTTCGCGTGCTCCCGGTTCCCCCACCCTGTAGCCCAAGCTGACAACTGTGCCTATCACTTTTGGAGTCTGAAGCCTATGCGCCTCAGGACGATTACCCTCGGATCTTCATTTCTCTTATGGCTTCTCGTGCTGGGCAGCGCATCTTGGTCGGCGAAACCGAGTTTCGCGCAAACCGGCGTGAACGACGTTCATGTGGCTCCGCGGATGGTAGAGACGGCGAAGACAGAAGTGCCCCCCGACACCGCTTCACCGTCTCTGAATGCACACGTGCGACCGTTGCGCGCCAGTGCGGATCTGGTGCTGGTGCCGGTGACGATTACGGATCCCCTTAATCGGCTGGTCACGGGGCTGGAGAAGGAGAATTTTCAGTTGTTCGAGGGCGGCTCGGGACAGGAGATTAAGACATTCTCGAGCGAGGACGCTCCAGTGTCGCTGGGTGTGATTTTTGACTCCAGCGGCAGCATGAAAAGCAAAATGGATCGGGCTAAGGACGCGGTGATGGAGTTTTTCAAGACCGCCAACCCACAGGATGAGTTTTTCATGATCACCTTCTCGGACCAACCCGAAGTCGTCAGCGACTTCACCAGTTCGGTGGACGAGATCCAGAACAAGCTGATCTACGCCGTGCCGCAAAGAATGACCGCTCTGATGGACGCCATCTATATGGGCGTCACGAAGATGAGGCAAGCCAAGTATTCGAAGAAAGCGCTGCTCATCATCTCGGACGGCGGTGACAATCATAGCCGTTACACGGAGAACGAAATCAAGGCGTTGGTGAAAGAGGCTGATGTGATGGTTTATGCTATCGGCATCTACGACCGCTATTTTGCGACTCCGGAGGAAAGGCTCGGTCCCGAACTGCTTGGGGAGGTTGCGGAGCTTTCCGGAGGCCGAGCGTTCACCGTGGAAAACCCAAACGATTTGGCCGATGTTGCAACCAAGATTGGAATCGAACTGCGCAACCAGTATGTGCTGGGATATCGCCCGCACAATGTCTCGCGGGATGGCAAATGGCGTAAGATCAAGGTAAAGTTACTACCGCCGAAAGGATTGCCGCCGCTGCGAGTTTATGCCAGAACCGGATATTACGCGCCGGAGGAGTAAAGGCGCGAAGTACTTTTGTTTGTGCGCGATCACTGTTTTGATGGTGGTGGCGCAACCACTTTTCGGGGGCTTGCCGAGCGGCTTCCGGCCCGTATCGGCGGACCGCTTGCAAACCCAATCGGCGCCTGCCCCAAACGCTTCGCCGCCCACGACCCAGCAACCAACTACTCAGGACAACGGAACATTTGTCATCCGTAAGGATGTCGATGAAGTTATGCTGCATGCGTCTGTGGTGGACGACAAACAGCACATTGTCACCAACCTCGACCGCACTGACTTCTCAGTGTTCGAAGACGGCAAGCCACAGACAATTATTTCCTTTCGTCACGAAGATATTCCGGTAGCCATGGGGATTGTGATCGACAACTCAGGGTCCATGCGCGAAAAACGCAGCAAGGTCAACCAGGCGGCGCTGAATCTGGTGAGGTCGAGCAATCCGCAAGATGAAGTGTTTGTGGTCAACTTCAACGATGAATACTATCTCGATCAGGACTTCACCAACGATCTGCTGAAGCTGAAAGAAGCGCTGGAAAAAATCGACGCCAAGGGTGGAACCGCCCTCTACGAGGCGGTGGTGGCTTCGGCCGATCACCTGAAGAAAGACGCCCGGCTGGAGCGGAAAGTGCTTTTCGTAGTAACGGACGGGGAAGACAATGCCAGCCGCGAGACTTTGGAACAGGCGGTGAAGCAGTTGCAGGATGAGAATGGTCCGTCGGTGTATGCGATTGGGGTATTGGGCGATGAAGAACATCCCAAGCGCGCCAGGCGCGCGCTGGAGATTATTGCTCAACGCACAGGAGGGCTGGCATTTTTCCCAAGAACTCTTGACGAGGTGGATGAGATCAGCCGACAGGTGGCCCACGACATTCGAAGCCAGTACACGATTGGCTACAAGCCGACCACTCCCAAGTCAGCCGGCGGATTTCGGGCGATACGAGTCGAGGCGAAGGCCAAGGGACATAGCAAGCTGATCGTTCGTACGAAGAGCGGATATTATGCGGGCTCCCAGCCCACGGCGGCGGGCGCCAATTAGGAAATAGTGAGATTAATGACGCGGGCTAAAGGGGATGATGACCTCGGTTGTTGTGCGCCCCGACCCAGGGGAGTAAACCCATTGCCGGACTGCAGAGATAGCAGCCTCCGCGAGAATGGGATTACCTCCCAGTAGCTCAACCTTCTCCACGTTTCCTTTCGCTGCAATGGTGATCTGCAGGCGCACGGTGCCGCCGATGTTAAGCCGGTCCAAGGTTTCCGGATATTCGGGTTCGATGCGGCTAATGAGCTTTCTTTGGACGCCACTCCCCGTAGTGGCTACGACCAGGGTCTTGACCCCCTCCGTTGCGGCGTCTTCGCTAACGTACCCGATCGCCCCTTTCCTCTTCGCCACATACGTCACAATCTCCGCGTCTGAACCGAGCTGCTTTGGCATCGATCCTTTGCCTGTGAACACCTGCGTGCCGTAGTATGCCTGCAAGGCGTCACCGTTTGTGCCGAGGAATTTCTTAAGAAACATCTCGTGAGTGGATCCACTCCTCTTGAGCACGGGCTCGACGCGAGTACCATCGTCCAGTGAATTCCCCTCGAGCAGGAAAATCCTCTTGATCTCCGCCGGAGTTATCGTGTCACTTTTGACCGTGGGGTTGGCAATTAGTTTTACATCGCCAGCAAAAGCGATGAGGCTGGTGAGCGAAGCTAACGCCTCGGCTACAAGAAGAGCCGTGATCCTACGCCGAGTTCTTCCTGACAGCTTCATTTAGAAGTGGAAACTCGTTTTAAGCACCAATGCATTCGTGTTGGGCTTGAAACCCTCGGGATTGACCTGCGGGTAGAATCCATCCGGGTACGTTGCGTCCCCGTACCCGTCCATAAAGTGGCCCTCAATCTTTACGTTCCAGAATCGGTTCAGATCGACGCGTGCCGTGATGACCTTGTCATAAATGTGGTTCTGGGGCAGACTGGTGTCGGTTTCATTAGGCTCCACCAGGGCGAGTGTTCCGGAGAAGACGTTTCTCACTGTGTAGCGGGAATAATAAGATCCGGCCTCGAGGCGTTTGCAGATACGATAGGCTCCGGCGAGGTACCAGGCCCGGAGATCGATGGAATCCAGGGAATCGGCGTAGGGCTCATCGCGAAAATATCGGCGATATTCCGCATCAAAACGCCACTTGCGAACTGCGTACTCGCCATAGTACTGATTTGTCCATTCCGCTTTGGAGGAAATCTGATATGGAACCAGACCCGCAGTCGGATCAAAAAGATTAATGTATTTGCCCTTACCGGTGATCTCACCATTCAGTCTCGACGCCCCGACCAATAGGCCTGGCAACGGCGTCTTCCAGCGGAGGTCGCCCCCATACTGCAGACCCTCTAGGCTGCGGAAGTAGACAAAAAAATCGGTCAGCAAATAGGCGTATCCACTGTAAATACTATCGCTCCGGTGCCCAGCGTAGGCAGTGAAGGATAGAGTGCCGAGATGACGGTGGAGAGCAATATCGCCGTAAATGTCGCCGCCGGTGTGGGCGATGCTGGTGTCCCGAAGATCCGCGGGATAGATGCCTTGCGGAAGGAGCGCAAAAGTGTGGAGAAAATCGAGGTCTTGCGTGTCGTTAAAGAGCCCGAGCGTTGTCTTCACCTTACCGCCGCGAATGCCGAGCCAAGTTCTGAAGCGATAATCCGCGAAGGCCCAATCCAACGAAGGATGGTATTGCCCGAGTTGTCCTAAATTGCGGTCGTAGACCTGCGCACCTGCACGGAACTTATCCGTAATTTGGCTCGACATGTTGAGACCCATGTCTGTGAAAGCTGCGCTGCCCTGGCTGGTGTTCATGGTGAGCCAGTTGTTGTCGTTGGTGTAGATAAAGCCTTGCGAAGCAAAGCCGTGAATCTGGACCTCGCGGCCAAGCAGCTTGAACTCCTGCGCGAGCACCGTTACCTCTCCCGTGCAGAAACATGCGCAGAAAAAGGCAAGGCTAAAGATTCGCCGCCCCATGCGATCTCCTTGAAGAAGAGCCCAAACTTGGCAGATCGGCAAATTTCGGAAGATCTCGACTGCTTACGACCGACTGCCATGGGGATTCGTGGATAAAGAAATTAGGAAAACGGCGGATAGATACTAGCTGGACAGGAGGTCAGCGGTTCGCATCAAACGGAATGCTGATCTCGGCTGTAGTCCGGGCAGGGGCTGGCGCATATATCCATTGCCTGACTGCGGCGATGGCGGCCTCAGCCAGGATGGGATTGCCACCGAGCAGTTCAACGTTCTCCACATTCCCCTTCGGTGAGATGGTGACCTGGAGCCGCACAATGCCGCCGATATTCAGCTTTTGCAGCGTTTCTGGGTATTTTGGTTCGATACGAGTAACGAGTGTTCTTGGAGCGTTCCTCCCGCTCCCAATAACTGCCAGAGTCTTCACGCCCTCCGCGCCCGCTTCCGCGCTCACGTATCCAATTGCCCCCCTTGTTTTCGACACATAGGCCACCACCTCCGCATCCGATCCGAGTTCTTTTGGCATAGAGGCTCGGCCGGAAAAAACCAGTGCGCGATAGTACGTTCGCAAATCGTCGGCGCTCTTGCCTATATACTCCTGCAAAAACTTCTCATGAACCGGGCCGGTTTTCTTGAAAACTGGCTCGATGTGGGTTCCGTCCGCCAGCGAGATTTTTTCTTCGAGGAAAAGGCCTTTGAGCTCGTTAGCGGAAATAGTGTCGGCCTTGATATTTGGATTAGCAATTACTTTGATCTCGGTGGCCAATGCGCTCGAAAGAGTGCAACCTATCACTGCCGCAGCCACGACGAGCATTCTCGGAGCTCTCATTCGATTTCGCCAATCCGCCTAGAAATAAATACTGGTTCTGACCACCAGTGCGTTCGTATCCGTTTTGAACCCGCGGGGATTTACCTGCGGATAAAATCCATCCGGGTAAGTGGAATCTGCGTAGCCGTTCATGAAGTGGCCTTCCACTTTTACATTCCAATACCTGTTGAGATCGATCCGCGCGCTGACTACCTTGTCATACAGGTGGTTGGCCGGTAGGCCGGTGTCACTCATATTGGGAAGCCCTAAGGTGGCTAACAGACCTCCCACGGCATTGGCAATTCCATAGTGCGAGTAATACGAACCCAGCCTGATTCGTTTGGAGACGCGATAGGTTCCCGAGACGTACCATCCCCGCACATCGTCGAGGTCTGCCCCCGCCCCCGAAAATACGATCTGATCGCGATAGTAGCGGCGGTATTCCGCGTCAATGAGGAATCTCCCTCGTGCAAACTCGCCATAGAACTGATTGGTCCAGTCTGCCTTGGAATACTCGGAATACGGAATCCTTATGCCTGGGAATACACCAGGAATCAAAGACGTGCCTTTGCCGCTCGTGTCCTGGTCGAGGCGGGATGCTCCGATCAGCAAGCCTTTGAGCGGAGTGCTCCACCGGAGATCGCCGCCGTACTGTAAGCCGCCGAAGCGGCTAAACAGCGTTCCGAATTGCGACAGGAGATACGGATAGCCGCTGTAGAGGCTGTCGCTGCGATGCCCGGCGTAGACGGTGTAGGAAAAGTCTCCCAGGTTATGCTTCAAAGATATGGTGCCGTAAATGTCGCCGCCTACGTGCGCGATGGTGGCGTCTCTGAGGTCGGTTGGATACATGCTTTGCGGCAGCAGGGCAAAGGTGCGAAGAAAGTCTTGATCCTGAGTAGCGTTATAAAGGCCGAGGATGGTCTTCACTTTCCCGCCGCGAACTCCAAACCAGTTTCTAAAGCGGTAATCCACCACCGCCCAGTCCAACGACGGATGGTATTGCCCGAGTTGGCCGAGGTTGCGATCGTAAAGCTGTGCGCCCGCGAACATTTTATCGGTGAGGTGAGTTGAGAGATTGACGCCAAAATCGGTGAATGCAGCGCTGCCGTCAGAGGTATCCATGGTGAGCCAGTTGTTTTCATCGGTTTTGACGAACGCCTGCGAAGCGAAGCCGTGTACCTGGATTTCACGATTCAAAAACTTGAATTCCTGGGCTAGAGAGACTGAGCCTGCGCACCAACAGGCACAGAAAACAGCCAGTTTGAGCATTTGTCTGCGCATGAGCCTCCCCGATGTTGGCGGCTAACCGGAACATCGGTGAAATCGAGCACAACTTGAGGCACAAACAAGTGCCAGGCTCGTGAAATGACTACCGTAATAGCCAGCTCGAAATTTAGGTATCTGGCCGATTGACCTTTTTAAACGCAGACCCGTACCCTGTAACGTGCCCCTGAAAAACCTTGAAACACTGAGCCTCCGTGTAGCTGACGATATTACCGAGCTCGTCGGCGGAACCCCCATGTTGCGGCTGAAGCGACTGTCGCCGGCGGGCTCGGCCGATGTGTTCGCCAAACTTGAATACTTGAACCCGGGTGGCAGCGTGAAGGATCGCGCCGCCATCGGGATCATTCGCCGAGCCGAGCAGGAAGGGAAGCTCGCACCGGGTGGGACCATCGTGGAAGCGACAGCGGGAAATACGGGAATCGGACTGGCGCTTATCGGAGTGAATCGCGGATACAAGGTGAAGTTATTTGTGCCGGAAAATTTCTCGCAGGAAAAAGTAATGATCATGCGCGCCCTGGGAGCGACTGTGGATCGCACTCCGGACGAGGAAGGCATGAAAGGTGCGATTCGGCGGGCCAAAGAGCTTGTGGCCCACGATCCAACCGCGTTCATGGCAGGACAATTTGAAAATCAGGCGAATCCCGAATACCACTTCGAAACCACCGCGGCGGAGATGTTCGAACAGATGGATGGGAGAGTGGACGCAGTGGTCCTGGGCTGCGGAACATGTGGGACTTTTACCGGCGTGGCGCGCTACATGAAGAAAAATGTTGCTGGAGTGCAGGCCTTTGCCGTGGAGACGCAGGGATCGATTCTGAAGGGCGGAGCGCCGGGGCCTCACAAGGTGGAGGGAATAGGCGTGAGCTTTATCCCGGAGACATTTGACGCCAGCGTGTGTGATGACGTAATTGCCGTAACCGATGAGGATGCCTTCGGAATGGTGAAGCGATTGGCTGCCGAAGAAGGAGTGCTGGCGGGATCGAGCGGGGGAGCGGCGGTTTTCGCTTCCCTGGAAGTGGCAAAACGGCTGGGGACGGGCAAGCGCGTGGCTACGATTGTTCCTGATTCGGCCGAGAGGTACTTGTCGAAGAAGATTTTTGAAGGCGGTGTTTAGAAAGGATCTGAGATCACTTCCTCTACATGAAAAAAGATCGACAGGCAGGTTTCGCTACTCGTGCCATCCATGACGGCCAGCAACCAGATCCTTTAACGGGCGCCGTCACCGTTCCCATTTACGCAACTTCGACGTACGTCCAGCAGGGCATTGGCGAGAACAAGGGGTACGAATATGCCCGCGTGTCGAATCCTACGCGGGATCGCCTGGAAGAAAATCTCGCATCGCTGGAAGGAGGAGTTGCGGCTCGGGTATTTGGCAGCGGCATGGCGGCGATTAACGCGATCGCGACGATGCTGAAATCCGGCGATCACGTAGTGTGCGGGAATGATCTGTATGGCGGGTCGCCCAGGCTGTTCAACCAGGTGCTCTGCAATTTTGGGCTGGAGTTTTCTTACACTGATACGTCGGACCCGCGAAATGTTGAGCGCGCGCTGCAAAAGAATACGCGGATGGTATTCGTGGAAACTCCGACGAATCCGCTGATGCACTTGAGCGATCTGCGAGCCATCAGCCAGATTTGCCACCGAAAGAAAGTGGAGTTGGTCGTCGACAACACTTTTATGTCGCCGTATTTTCAGAATCCGTTGGCGCTCGGGGCAGATATGGTGGTGCACTCGACGACGAAATTTCTGAACGGCCACAGCGACGGATTGGGCGGAGTGGTCGTGTGCAGCCGGGAGGATCATGCGGAGAAGTTAGCGTTCTTGCAGAAGGCGGCGGGGGCAATACTGTCGCCTTTCGAGTGCTGGCTGATACTGCGCGGCGTGAAAACGCTAGCTGCGCGAATGGAGATTCACGATCGCAACGGGCGCGCGGTGGCAGATTTTTTAGCCAGTCACAAGAAAGTGAAGAAGGTTTTTTATCCCGGATTGAGCTACCATCCTCAGCATGAACTTGCGAAAAAACAGATGCGCGGCTTCGGAGCGATGATCACGTTTGAAACGGGATCATTGAAGAATGCCAACAAGATGCTGAAGAAATTGCGAGTGTGCTCGTTGGGAGAATCGCTGGGCGGGGTGGAGACGCTAATCTCGCATCCTGCGACAATGACCCATGCCGGGCTGGGCGAGAAAGGGCGCAAGGCGATTGGCATCACCGATGGGATGGTAAGAATTTCAGTCGGAATTGAAGATCTGCAGGATATTATCGACGACCTGGAATCAGGGTTGGCCGCGATTTAGAATTTGCCAGGGATTTGGGCGGATTTTCAAAAGCCGTTGTTTCTGTTAAGGCGAGATGCTTTGTGCGGTCCTCATTCGCCGCCTCCAGCCGATACCGATTCGGCGATCCATTCCAAATAGCCGGGTGAGCCATCTTCTATCGCGAAGCAGACGCATTCCGGAAGATCGTAGGAGTGGAGTTCGGCGATTGCCTCGCTCACCTGCGCAAAGGCGGCGGCTGTGGTCTTGATGACTAGGAGCCATTCGGTCGCTTCCTCCACTTTATTCTGCCAGCGATAAAACGAGCTAATTTGCGGGATGATGTTGACACAAGCGGCGAGTCTCTGTTCCACCAGGTTGCGGGCGATTTTCCGCGCTTCTTCGTGGGAACCGGCAGTTGTGAATACGATTCGTTTGTCTGTCATATGGCTTCGCTGAAGGAACCGTTGAGGGCGCCATGTAACCAAGTTGGTTCCTATTATCCACAACGGCGGAACTTTCGCTTGACCCCCGAGGTGAAAGGCAAGTTCACTGGGAAGTTGAACTCCGATCCGCGGGAGTTCTATGGACGCGAGGTCAGTGTAGCGAGCGAGGATGAAGCAGTGAAGTACGGTAGCCAAACAATGGATTTTCGAGTAAACCGAATTGCAAGAATCCGGACTCTTCCGTCGCCGCAAGATGGACTGCGAGCGTTGGCGGAGAAGGCACCGAAAGCGGAGGCGCTCGCAGATACATTCGCTGGGAAGTTGCGTCCGATTTCTACGTGTGTTTACTCGTGGAGACGGCGCATAGCGACCATTGCAGTGGCGGTGTTGGCGGGCCTTCTGTTTGTGCACGTCATGCTCGGGGCTAATGGCATGATCGTCTACAAGCAGAAGCGCGCAGATTACGAGCGGCTGCAGCAGAGAATTCTTCGCGAGCAACAGGAAAACGAACTCTACACCCAGCAGATTCGTGCGCTCCAGACCGATGCAAAGGCTATCGAGAAAGAAGCGCGCGAGCAGTTGCACTATGCTCGTCCGGGAGAGATCGTCTATGTTCCACAGGCCCCCGCGATTCCGCCCCCCGCCAGTAACTCGGCCAAAAAGTAAATACCCTCTCATCCGCTGGGTGATTGACACATCGCCGGTTCCGCTGTGATATATTTCGGGCAATCGACGGTCGGTGGTGGATTCGAGGTCTGCCGAGCGCACGATTGATCCTGCCAGCGGCTTGGGGCCGCGAAGCTACTTCGAAAAAGGAGAAAGACCGGCCATGAGAAAAATATTCGTGTTGTGCCTCCTACTGTGCTTTGTGTTCGCGTTGACAGCGGTAGCGTTTGACGAAATGGGAAAGACGACGACTGTCAATGGGTGGGTTAGCGACGACAAATGTGGCGCTAAAGGCGCTAACGACAAAGCTGAGGCGTGTACCAAGAAATGCCTGGCTGCAGGAGCGAAGATGGTCATCGTGACCGATAAAGATCAGAAGGTTCTGATGGTCGAGAATCCCGATGCGCTAAAGGGGCACGAGGGACACCACATTGCTGCGACGGGACATGTCATGGGCGATTCCATTCACGTGGAGAGCGCGAAGATGATCGGAATGTGAACTAGTGGAACTGACGAAAAGGGCGGCTGCGGCCGCCCTTTTCCTTCTCCAATCCTCTTTTGGGAATTCCCGAACTAGCGCACCACGCCTTCCAGCGGCGAACTCGCCGTGGCATACAACTTCCTCGGCATTCTGCCCGCCATGTAGGCCTGGCGTCCAGCCATCACGCCATGTTGCATGGCTTGAGCCATCAGTACGGGGTCCTGAGCATTCGCGATGCCGGTGTTCATGAGAACGGCGTCCGCACCCAACTCCATTGCAATCGCCGCATCGGATGCCGTTCCTACGCCGGCATCTACGATAAGCGGTACTGCGGTGATCATCTCCCGAAGAATGCGAATATGCGCCTGATTCTGAATGCCCATGCCGCTACCGATGGGTGCGCCAAGCGGCATCACCGCGGCCGCACCGGCATCGATCAGCCGTTTGGCGAAGACGATATCGTCTGAGGTGTAGGGCATAACTGTGAAGCCTTCGCTAACCAGAACGCGGGTGGCTTCAAGCGTGGCCTGCACGTCCGGGTAAAGCGTAGCTTGGTCGCCGATCACTTCAAGCTTCACCCAATCGGATAAGCCGACCTCGCGGCCGAGGCGTGCAGCCCGAATGGCTTCGTCGGCGGTATAGCAGCCCGCGGTGTTGGGAAGCAGGAAATATTTCTTGGAATCGATGTAGTCGAGCAGCGACTCCTTGCTGCGATCGAGATTGACGCGGCGGACGGCGACGGTAACCATCTCGGCGCCGCTGGCCTCGAGTGCGCGAGCAGTTTCCTGAAAGGATTTGTATTTTCCCGTGCCGACGATCAGGCGGGAGCGGAAGGAGCGGCCGGCGATGATTAGGGGATCGGTCATGCGCTCATTGTAACGAAAGCGGCCCCCGCGAGCGTAATGCTCATGGACTATTCTCCGATGAGTGGATATTGGAAAACTGCTGGAGGAGCCAGAGCTACCTCAGTGGCCGTCGACAGACCCTTCCGATCCTGCGACTTTCAACGGAAATTTCACGATCACTCTGGTTCCCTCCTGGTCCGAGAGAATGGTGAGTGTTCCCTGGAACTGACGAACCCGTTCTTCCATTCCGCGCACGCCCACGCCAGCCCTTGCCGCCCTCATCTGCAGTTGTTGCTCGGGAGAGATCCCCCTTCCGTGGTCGCTGATCTCGAACTCTACGTGATCTTCCGAGCGCTCCAGCCGGATTTTCGCTGATGTGCTGCCTGAGTGCCGATGTACGTTGGTCAGGCTCTCCTGCACGATGCGGAAGATCACAATTTCCAGCTCTTTCGGGAGCCGGCCGAAGCGTTCGGGCATTTCCAGTTCTACCTGAATCCTGCTGCGTTGCACGAATCCGTCCACATACCAACTCAATGCCGAAGCGATTCCGGCCTCGTCGAGCAGTGGAGGATGCAGCAAATACGAGAGGGTGCGGATTTCCCGCGAAAGGTCGTCGGAGAGCTGCTGGCTCTGCGTCGCAAGGCTGGCGGCTTCACGGTCCTTGCCTCGGAGAAGGTTTTCCAGCGCCGAGAGATTTAATGTCAGCGCAACCAACGTTTGCCCGGCATGATCGTGGAGTTCACGGGCCATGTGGCGACGCTCTTCATCCTGGGTGCGCAGAAGCCGTCCGCTGAGTTCTCGCAGGCTCATTTCGGCGCGCTTGCGGTCGACGACCTCAGCCTGCAGTTCGCCTGTGCGCTCGGCTACTTTCTTCTCCAATTCTTCATTCGCTTTGCGCAAGGCCTCCTGCGCCACCCGCAACGGAGTCAGATCAGTTACGAATGCTGCCGCTTCAAAGCCGCCGCCTGCATCGGCGAGGAGCGAAGACCCCACGAGGATCGGAATGCGGCGGCCATCTCGCGCTAAGTACTCCTTCTCGTAGACGTCGCACGTTCCTCGAGTGCGCAACTGATGCACCGCGATCGCATCCTTAGCGGCGTGTTCGGGCGGAGTAAGTGCGTCCCACCGCAGTCTTCCCGCATCCACTTCCGCCTCTGAATATCCCAAGGTATGCAGTAGCGCGGGATTGACGTAGGTCAACTTTCCTTCGAGATCCCCAATGACCATGCCAAAAGGGTTGGCCTCGGCCAGGCTCCTGAATCGCTTCGCCGCCTGGGCCAGTTCAAACTCGTGGCTTTCGCTTTGCAGCAGAGTTGCAATCCGCGACCCCATTAGGTGAAAGAAAGTTTGGTACCTGTCGTCGAACGGCAATCGCGGGCTGATGCCAAAAACGAGCACCCCCTGCCCCGCCGACCCTATGTTGCGCAAGGGCAGGACGTAAGCCCGAGTCATAGGCTCCGGCCAAGGCTCACAAATGAGTTCGCCCAAGCGGTGAGGGAGATCCTCCAATAACAGCGGTTTCTCGCCCGTGGCGGCTTCGACTAAGGGCCACGCATTCAAATCTGCAATGCCGCTCGATGTGTTCGTTGCTGCCGCCTGGACGATCTCGCCGTGGGACAAAAAATAAAGTGCGGCAAACGGGACATCGTGAGGATTTTCCGCGAGTTCTCGAAGAAGGTTTTGCGCAAACGGTAGGAGCCCTAACTCCGGTGAATGACCTTCGTCTGAGTGATCTTCGTCTGGAGGATCGGCGCCAATCGCCAGAAGAGAGCGCAACCGTCGCTCGCTGAGCACCTGTTCTGTGGATTCGCTGCAGACCACCAGCGTCCCCTGAATGGCTCCGTCCTTTTCCCGGACCGGGCTGTAACCGTAAGTCCAGTAAACCTCCTCCAACTTCCCGTTGCGCATGATGGGAACGAGTTGGTTGGTATTCCAGGTCGAAGCTCCCGCGCTCATTACGCTTTCGATTTGCGGGCCGATAATATGCCATATCTCCGGCCAGCATGCTCTGCCCGGCTGCCCCACAGCGGCAGGATGTTTATCGGCACGAATGCTTGGCCGATAGCCATCGTTGTAAAACTGGATCAGATCCGGGCCCCACCATAAAAACATCGGGTGGCGAGAGGCAAGGAGAAGGTTCACCGTGGTGACGAGAATGTCGGACCAGCGGTTGATCGGGCCGAGCGGCGTCGCACTCCAATCGAAGGCGCGCACCAGGTCCGCCATTTCGCCCTCGCCGATGATACGGGATTTCGGTCGCAAGGGCTCGATACCCGCCGCGGGCACTTCCAGGTCGAGTTTGCGTAACGGAGGCGCCATAAATAAAAAGCTGAATGCGTTTCGGGGCGGTTGGTCGCCGCTTGGGCGCGCCCACAGCTGGGTTCCAGAGCAGCTGTTTCCCTTCTTGTGTCTCTCTTCTAGTAAATCACAAACTCATGAAAACGCGGTCGAACTGAAGCGGTACAGTCTCTAATGTGCTTTAAATAAGAGCACGAATTAGGTGTTTTCAACCCTGGGCGTCGGCATCGGCCCGCGCATAAAGTTCTTCGATCTGCCGCCGGTATCGCTCCTCCACCACGCGTCGCCGGAGCTTCATTGTAGGGGTCAGCGATCCGTTGTCGGCCGTGAATTCGTCCGGCACCAACACAACCCGCTTCAGTGTCTCGAAACGAGCCAACTTCCGGTTCGCACCTTCCACCAGTTCCTCGTAAAGTGTTTGCACTCGTGTGTTCGCTATCAAATCTGACCGTGAAGAGAAAGACAGTCCGTTTGCGCGGCCCCACTCTTCGAGGAGGGCAAAATTCGGAGAAATCAATACGCAGGCAAATTTTCTTTTATCACCCACCACCACCGCAGTCCCGACGAGCGGATTTAGTTTCAGAGAGTTCTCGATTGGTTGCGGCGCAATGAACTTTCCACCAGAAGTTTTGATCAGTTCTTTCTTGCGATCTGTGACGGAAAGGTATCCATCTTCGTCGATATTCCCGATATCGCCAGTCTTAAACCAGCCGTCTTGGAATGTGTTCTCCGTTTCTTCCGGACGATTCCAATATCCCTTGAAAACAGATGGGCCGCGCACCAAAATCTCTCCGTCCTCGGCGATTCTGACTTCGAGATTCTGTAAAATCTTGCCGACCGTGCCGATGCGATGATTGATCGGGGTATTCACGGCGATCACCGGCGAAGTTTCGGTTAACCCGTATCCTTCGTGAATGCGAATGCCAACGGTAGCGAACCATTCTGCGAGGTCGCGGCCCAGCGGCGCGCCTCCGGAGATGAAGGTTTCGACTCGACCACCCATCCCTGCGCGAATTTTCGAAAAGACCAATTTGTTCGCAAGCTTCCATCTCACGCCGGTGGGAGTCTTTCCGGCGAGAATTTCGGGTTTGTGCTCGCGTCCGACCGATAGCGCCCAGTCATAAATCGTGCGTTTCGGGAAGCCGCGCGCGGTCATTTCGGTTTTGGCATAAATCTTTTCGTAAACTCGCGGGACGGAAACGCATAGCGTAGGTTGCACTTCCTGCAAAGTCTGCGGAAGATTTTCGATAAACGGGCAATAGGCCAAGGTGACGCCATGGTCCAGAAGAGTGAGGTCTACGTGGCGAGCGGTGACGTGCGAGAGCGGCAGAAAGGAAACGCTGAGATCGCCCGGGTGTATGTCGAAGCCGCGGAGGGAATAGGCGATGTTCGAGGTCATGTTGCCATGGGTGAGCATCGCTCCCTTGGATACTCCGGTAGTGCCGGAAGTGTAGATGATGGTGGCGAGATCGTCGGGCCGAATGGCGTGGGCGGAGGAGGCAGCTTGCGAATCCAAGTCCGCCGGCGCTTCTGTCATGAACTGATCCATGAGTAGGCATGTTGCCCCCAGCGCGGTCGGGCTGTGGAGACGATCCATGATCAAAACTTTGTTAACTTGAGTCTGGGAAAGTATGTTTTCAACTTTGCGCAGCTGATGTTCGGTGGAAACGAAAACCACTGTCGCCCCCGAATCTCGCAGCGTAAAAGCCGTTTGATCAGCGGTCAGCGTGGCGTATATGGGAACCGTGATTGCGCCGAGTAGCAGGATGGCGAAATCCGCGATCGCCCATTCCGGCCGGTTTTCGCTCAAAATCGCGACACGGTCTCCTTTGCAAACGCCTGCCTCCCGCAAAGCTTGGACTGTTCCGGCCACTTTTCGGCGCAGATCGGCCGACGAAACCGGCAGCCACTTTCCTTCCTCGCGATAGAGCATGGCGCGTTCGAGATTGCGCTCAGTGGCGGCGAAGAAAACATCGTTGAGGGTTGCAGGGGTCATGAGAGACGGGCCTGAACCTGAATTTACTGGGTTTGGGCTTCGATGAGCAATGCTCAAAACGGTACAGTAGGGTACTGTTCGGAATCCTGGGTACCGCGATCCCTTCACGCGATGACACACCCAGCAGGCGGGCAGGGTATTATGCGCCGGGGAGGATTGCGATGCAGAAAACACTAAGCGCGAGATTTGCGGCACTGCTGGTTGCAGGAGCGTTGGGGATTGTGGCCGGTGCTCCCGCTTCGGCGCAGGCCAATGACGCAGCGTCTATGCCCAGGGTCGGCCAAATGGCTCCGGATTTCACGCTCAACTATTTTGATGGCAACGATCTTAAGCCGGTTTCGCTGAGCCAGTACCGCGGGAAGAAAAATGTCGTGGTGGCGTTTTTTGTCTTTGCATTCACCGGCGGTTGAACCAAGCAAATGCAAGCGCTCCAGCAGGACTTAAAGCGGCTGGATGCGACCGACACCCAGGTTCTGGGTGTGAGTATGGATAGTGCATTTGCCAACAAAGCCTTCGCTGACCAAATTAAAGTGACGTTTCCCTTGCTGAGCGATTGGGGCGGAGATGTCACCCATCAGTACGGAATCTATCTCGATAAGTACAAGGCGGCCCGCCGGGTGAACTTCCTGATCGGAAAAGACGGAAAGATTCTAGAAGAGCAGGTGGATAAGGACGCGATCGATCCAACCAAGATTGTCGATACCTGCGAGCGGCCAAAGCTGAAGAACTGATCCTCAGGCGATAGGAAGCTCGAAGGAGAATACTGAGCCGCGGCCAAGCTGGCTGGTCACGCTAACTACTCCGCCGTGGGCTTCGACGATCGCTTTAGCGATCGCCAGCCCCATACCGGTGCCCTGCACACTGTAGCGCTGGTCGCGGCCACGGTAAAACTTGTCGAAGACGAGCGACTGTTCGAAGTCGTCGATGCCCGATCCGTGGTCTGTGACGCTGGTGATGATGCGGGTTCCCTTTTGTCCTGCTGTTATTGCAATGGGGGCTTCCGGCGGCGAGTATTTTGCGGCATTCTCCAACAATTGCTTGAGCACCTCCGCGATGCGGTCAGAATCGACTCGGACTTTGGGCAGTGCCGGAGTGACGAGCACGTCGACAGGATGTTGGGCGAGAACCGTCCTGGACTCTTCCATGGCAGACTCAATCACGGTGGCGATATCCACTGGAGCCATGTGCAACTCCACCTTGTGGGCGTCGAGTTGCGCCATCTCTGTGGCCTCGCCTACCAATCTGTCGAGGCGATCGGTTTCTTCGTTGATGACAGTGAGTAACTCTTTCCGCTGCGCCTCATCCAGGTTGTAATCGGCGAGCAGTCCCGTGACTGCGGCTTTGATGCCGGTGAGCGGGGTACGCAGTTCATGGGTCACGGAATCGAGCAGAACCGCCCGCAGAGTTTCGCTCTGGTGAGCGGCCTCGGTTTGCGAAAGCTTTTCCATGGCTCCGGCACGTTCGATTGCGATGCCGATCATGCTGCCGAGGGCCTCGAGCGTGGCCCGGGTTACGGTGGCGCCTGCGATGCCGACAGCGCCAGTGGTGCGGGTTCCAAGATGCAATGGGGTCAGAGAAACCCCGCGCTGCGAATCGATTACCGGCTCGCCGCGAGAACTCACGAGTTGCAGATCGGGTACCGCAAGCAAGGTCGCATTTGGGTCGGTGCGATAGACCTGCTGTGAGCTGAGCAGGTAGACGGCTGCGGATTTAGCGCCGAAGCCGTCGCGCACGTAGGCGGGAATCGCGTTTAGTAATTCGGCAACGTTGTCGGTCGCCAGCAGCCGCTGGCTAAAACTGTAGAGCCGCTCCACGTCGCGGCGCCGCTGAATAGCGTCGGCGGTTTGGCGGCGGGCACGGTCGGCGAGTTCGCTGGCAATACCTGCGGTCACGAGGAAGGCGAAAAGGGCAACCCAGTTCTGCGGATCGGCGACGGTGAAAGTTCCGATGGGCGGCAGAAAGTAGTAGTTAAAAGCCAGGGTTGCGATTACCGCAAGAAACACGGAAAAACGAAATCCCCAGTATGCGGCTACCCAGAGCACCATTAGCAGGAACGTCAGGGCGACGGTAGTGGGGTTTACGTGAATAATGTGGCGATAAAGCTGAGCTACCAGTTCGGCGGCGACCGCGCATGCCGCGTAGCGGAATAGATGTTGCGGCCCTAGACCCTTCACGCGGACGATTGTAACCGCAATCGACAACGATTCGACAAATTCCATCTGCGGCGTGCAGAATAACGGCGATGCCCAAATCTCCGGAAGAGTGGCTCAAAGAAGTTGATACCGCGCAACGGCCGGCGGTTTTTAAGCTCTTTCTCGGCTATGCCCCGGGGGTGGGAAAGACCTACGCCATGTTGAGCGAAGGCGTGCGGCGAGCCAGTCGAGGCGAAGAGGTGGTCATCGGCGTGGTGGAGAACCACGGGCGCAAGCCGATCATCGAGCTTTCTTCCCGGTTGGAGACGGTTCCTCGAAAGAAGATCGAGTACAAGTCGACCATCTTTGAAGAAATGGACGTCGATGCCATTCTTGCGCGCAAACCGCACGTGGTTCTGGTAGATGAGCTGGCGCATACCAACATTGAGGGCAGCAAGCACGTCAAGCGCTATGAAGACGTATTCGAGTTGCTGGATGCCGGCATCGACGTAGTTTCCACGATGAACGTGCAGCACATCGAGAGCCTCTCGCCGACGATTCGTGAACTGACCGGCGTCCAAGTGCGAGAGACGGTGCCGGATTGGGTGGTCCGGCGCGCCGGCGAAATTGTGATGGCCGACTTAACGCCGCAGGCGCTACAGACCAGGATGCGGCGCGGAGACATTTATCCCAAAGAGCGAGTGGAACGGGCGTTGGCCAACTTTTTCCGCAGCACGAATCTGGTCGCCTTGCGCGAGTTAGCCTTGCGGCAGGTGACCCAGGCGGTCGATCGCACCCTTTCGGAATTGAAAACCGAAGACGGGCAACTGTTGCAGGTGCGTGAGCGAATTGCTGTTTGCATCAGCTCGAATCCTGCGGCGCAATATCTGATCGCCCGCGGAGCGCGTATGGCGCAGGCCCTGGACGGAGACTTTTTCGTTTTTTATGTCGATACCGGATCCGATGAGAACGATGAAAATCAGCGCACTCTAGCCGAGAACATTCGTTTTGCGGAGAGCGTTGGAGCCAAAGTGGTGAAGGCTGAGGGCAAGGTTGTGGCGGAAAAAGTTGCAGAATTCGTGCGTGAGAATCATGTTACGCAAGTGGTTTTTGGCCGCTCTGCCACGAAAGGCTGGAAGAGATATTTCTATCTTTCTGCGATTCACAAATTCTTGCGCGATACCCCTGCCGTTGACGTGCACATTGTGACCCAGGAAATGCGGTAAGGCATGATGATCGACGAGCACCGGCGAATTCTGGTGGTAGACGATGAACCCCAGATCACACGAGTTCTGCGAACCACACTCACGGCACAAGGTTACGATATCCGCGTGGCCAATGATGGAGAGATGGCGCTGGAGTTGATGAAAAACTGGATGCCGCACGTATTAATTACGGATTTGGCTATGCCGAATCTGGATGGTGTGAGCCTGACCCGCCAGTTGCGGCAGATTTCCCAAGTGCCGATTATCGTACTTTCCGTGCGCGGGCAGGATCGCTCGAAGGTGGAAGCGCTGGATGCCGGCGCGGACGACTATGTAACCAAGCCGTTCAGCATGAACGAACTGCTGGCGCGAATCCGGGCGCAGTTACGGCGAACTCCAGCGTTGGAAGAGGCGCCGAGTTCCATCGCCGCGGGCGATTTCGTGATTGATCTGGATGCCCGCTCGGTGAAAGTTGCCGGCCACGAGGTGCATCTCACCCCAAAAGAGTTCGATTTGCTCGTGTACCTGGCGAAGCGTCCGGGAAAAGTGGTGACGCACAGAACCTTGCTGGCTGCGATTTGGGGACCGAACAGCACGGAACAGCCGGAATATCTGCGAGTATTTGTCGGTCAGTTGCGCAAGAAAATTGAGACGGATTCTTCGACGCCGAAATACCTTATCACCGAGCCCTGGGTGGGCTACCGCTTCGAGCCGGGGTCGTAGTCGGCCCTCTCTGCTTATCGTTTCTACTTATCCCCAGCCTTTACGAACATTTTATGGCACTTTTATTCGAACTTTCTCCAGTTCTGTGTCCAATGATTGTGGCGCCAAGAGGCGACCAAGACAAAAGAACGCGTATCCAGGAGGACAAGAGTCATGTGGGCAAGCGAAGTAGCACCAGAACGGTTGGCGGAACTCTTCCATCACTATAATCAGGCGCTGACGCCTGAGGTTTCAGGCAAGGGTAGCGAGGGTCGCGCCGGCTGGAAAGAGGTTCCGCAGCAGGAGAAGAGCCGGCTGGTCGCGGCGGCGCGTTTAGCGCTGCTTGAGATCGAGTCCACGACTAACCGGCGGTCGAAATCGCGCCAGTATTTTGCCCAGCCTGGCGAGGCCGAGTGGGGTTGTTAGTCGCTTCAATAAAGAGGCAGGGACCTGCCGGCCAGTTATGCACGGACCTGTCTCTTTACAACTTCTTTAGAAATTCCTTTAACAACCCTTACGCTCAACACGATCAAATACGGTGTTGTGTCGAATACGGCACAATGGATCGGAGATTTGGGAATCGCAGGCGCATTCGCGACTGTGGCCTTGTCAGGCGCTGTGTTTATGATCCGATTTCTGGTTGCCCTGTTGCGCGAGTGTAAGCCACCCGGCTTGCCTTGGATTATGCGCCGCAAGAGCGAAGATAAAAACTTTGCCTTGGCAGGCAGCTACCAGCATCTGGATAGACGGGACGATTCACGCCTTGTCTTCCTCGACCCAAAGTCGATTGTCGGGCTGGAGCGGCTGCCCTTGCCCTCGCATTCGAGACGCCGCGTTGCAATCTAAAGACCGCGAGTTTTGACTGTTTTCCGAAAGGCCATCTACATAGGAGCAAATCATCATCCGAGCAACGCTGGTACAGTCCTGATGTTGCAAATATGATCGGGACGTTGCTCAGTTCCCAGATGCGAGCGCATGGTGATTGCCGCTCGCCGAAAGGGTGGGTGTATGAGATGGCCAGTGGTTTTGCTAGCGGGATTCTGGATTTTTAGCGCGGTAGCTTTAGCACAAGAGGCGACTGAGAAATCGACACAGGATTTGAATAGCAGAGTAAGGCAACTCGAAGCAGAAGTGGCGGAGTTGAAACAAATCGTGAACCAATTGCGGCCTTATGTAGAAGCAAGTAGAGCAGGGAATTCGCCGCCGCATCTCGACGATGTTCCGGCCCCCGCGGTAGCAATGGCCGCGAACGCCGCTGCTGCACCGGTTGGTCCGCAGACTTTGGTGAATGCCGAAGATCGCAAGAGTCTCGACTTCGTGCACGATACGACGCTGAATCTCGAACTGGATGCTTACTACGACTACAACTTCAACAACCCTGTGGGGCGCGTCAATCTGTTGCGGGCCTATGATGTTCTGAGCAATGAGTTCAGCCTGAATCAGGCGGACGTGGTTCTTGAACATGCCGCGGATGTTGCCGCAGGACATCGATGGGGAGCTCGTTTGGACCTGCAGTTTGGGCAGGCCACTAATACGCTGCAGGGCAATCCTGCCAACGAGCCGCGGCCCGAAATCTATCAGAATATTTTTCAGGCTTATGGCACTTATGTCGTTCCCATCGGCAGCGGGCTCAATGTCGATTTTGGGAAGTGGGGCAGTTCGCTGGGAATTGAAGGCAACTACACAAAAGATCAGATGAATTACTCCCGCGCGTTCTGGTTCGACTTCCTTCCCTTTTACCACATGGGCGCGCGCGTCAGTTATCCCGTAAATAGCCGGCTTACCCTCAACTACTGGATTGTGAATGGTACCAACCAGGTGGAAGCCACTAACGGCTTTAAGGACGAGCTGTTCGGCTTTACGGCAAAGCCCGGCAAGGGTGTGAGCTGGACATTTAATTACTATCTCGGCCAGGAGCATCCGGATCGCGCCCCAGCAACGAATTGCGGACCAATTCCCGTGCAGCCCGGATTGTGCTTTGTCGCTATCAATCCCGCTCCCAACGGAAAAACTCACATTTTTGACAGCTACGCAACCTGGCAGGCGGCAAAGAAGCTGACAGTTGCTATTGAGGGAGATTACTTTATTCAGCGTTTGTGGGAGACCGCTGCGCCGGGAGAATCTTCCGCGCCTTCACATGTCGACGGGGGAGCCGCCTACATTCAATATCAGCTCACGTCCAAGCTGGCTTTAGCGACACGAGCGGAATATATGTCGGACCGTGGAGGGCTGTACAGCGGTCTTACGCAGGCATTGAAGGAAAACACCGCTACGTTCGACTATAAGGTGGCCGATGGGCTTCTGATGCGCTACGAATGGCGCCGTGATTTTTCGAACCAGCCGTCGTTTTTGTCCGACGTGCAGGGAGTATTGCGAAAAGATCAAAACACGGCGACGCTGGGCCTAGTCTGGTGGTGGGGACGAAAAGAGGGCGCGTGGTGAGCGCTGCGGAGATTTAGTTTTCGGAGAAAAATTCGGAGAGAAATCATGGAAGACATTCTTTGGATTGCTGTCACGATCGCATTTTTCGCCTTGTCCATCGCGTATGTGCGCTTTTGCGACCGGGTGAAGTAGAACACAAGGCAATAGCACACGGTATGAGGAAAACGAGATGAGCTGGGAATCGATCATTATGCTAGTCATCAGCGCGCTGACCATGGTGTACCTGATCTACGCGCTGCTGCGCCCGGAGAAGTTCTGATATGACAATCAACGGTTGGCTGCAAATTTTTGTGTTCCTCGCGCTTGTATTCCTGGTGACCAAGCCGCTGGGCATTTATATGGCGCGTGTGTTCAGCCGCGAAAAGACGTTCATGGACCCGGTCCTGCGGCCGGTCGAGCGGCTGCTCTATCGCGTTACGGGTGTCGACGAAAATCACGAGATGCGCTGGACGGAGTATTGCATTGCGATGCTTTTGTTCAGCGCGGTTTCGATGATCTTGCTGTACGCAATTCAACGGCTGCAAGGCATCCTGCCTTTCAACCCACAGAAGTTCGCAGGTGTCACGCCTACCCACCTTGCCTTCAACACGGCCGCTTCGTTCACTACGAATACGAACTGGCAAGCCTATTCGGGCGAGTCGACGATGAGCTACTTCACGCAGATGGCGGGACTGGCTTTTCACAATTTCATCTCCGCCGCAACCGGAATAGCGCTCGCAATTGCATTCATTCGTGGTATCGCGCGTCGGCAAATGCAAACCATCGGCAATTTCTGGGTTGATATGGTTCGCAGTTGCCTCTGGGTGCTGTTGCCGTTCTGCATAGTTGGTGCGTTGGTGTTGGTTTCACAGGGAGTGGTCCAGAATTTAAGGCCCTACGACAAGGCGAAGCTCGTCGAACCGATGCAGGTACAGAGAGTTGGGGCCGACGGCAAGCCGGTGGTTGGAACTGAAGGCAAGCCGTTAATGGATACAGTTACCGAGCAGACCATCGCGCAGGGCCCGGTTGCCTCGCAGGAAATCATTAAAGAATTCGGCACCAATGGCGGCGGGTTCTTCAACGCCAACAGCGCGCATCCTTTCGAAAATCCGACGCCGCTGACGAATCTCATCGAGATGCTTTCGATTTTTGCGATTGGGTCGGGACTTACTTATACCCTCGGCCGAATGACTGGATCGCCGCGCCACGGCTGGGCGGTTTGGGCGGCGATGGCCATTCTGTTCATGGCTGGCTGTTTGGTCGCGTATTGGGCCGAGGCTCGCGGCAATCCCTTGCTGGCTAGCGCGGATCAGAGGGTCACCGCTTTGCAGCCTGGCGGAAACATGGAAGGTAAGGAAGTGCGGTTTGGAATCGCCAACAGCGCACTGTTTGCGACCGCGACTACCGATGCAAGCTGTGGTGCGATCAACGGCTGGCATGACTCATTTACACCGCTCGGCGGCATGGTTCCGCTCACCAACATCATGATGAGCGAAGTGATCTTTGGCGGCGTCGGATCCGGTCTTTACGGAATGTTGGTCGACGTCATACTCGCAGTTTTCATTGCCGGCCTAATGGTCGGCCGCACGCCGGAATACCTCGGCAAGAAGATCGAAGCGTATGACGTGAAGATGGCGATGTTGTTCGTTCTCGTATTTCCGCTTGTCATCCTGACCTTCGCGGCGATTTCTGTGGTCAAGCCCTTCGGCACCGTGGGTATTTCGAATCCGGGCCCGCATGGATTCAGCCAGATTCTTTACGCATTCGTTTCGGGTGCCGGAAACAATGGTTCTGCCTTTGCCGGCTTGACTGTGAACACACTCTGGTATGACGTAGCTATCGGTTTCGACATGCTGTTTGGCCGCTTCTTCATGATTATCCCGATGCTGGCAATTGCGGGAAATCTCGCGCAGAAGAAATACGTTCCGCCGTCGTCGGGCACGTTCCCTGTGACCACGCCGCTGTTTACCGTGCTGCTCATCGGCGTGATCATCATCGTCGGGGCGCTTACATTTTTCCCGGCGCTGAGTCTGGGGCCAGTCCTTGAGCACTTGCTCATGGCCACAGGCAAGACTTTCTGAAGGAATCATCTATGGCAACGACGCAAATACCGCCTGTTTCGGAAGTGCAATCGGTTCGCGTGGGATCCTCGCCCCGAAAATCCAGGAAGAAAGCTGTGTGGGAGTGGAAGATCGTCCGGCGTGCGGTCCTGGACGCGCTTCTCAAGCTGAACCCGCGAAAGATGATGGGCAATCCCGTCATGTTCGTGGTCGAGATCGGCAGCGTGATCACCACCGCATTGTTATTCCGCGCCAGCGCGTCATTTAAGTTCAATTTACAAATCACGCTTTGGTTGTGGTTCACGGTGCTGTTTGCAAATTTCGCGGAGGCCATGGCGGAAGGCCGTGGCAAGGCGCAGGCTGACGCACTGAGGCGGGCGAAAGCCGAGACTATGGCCAACCGCCTGCTGGCTGACGGGAAAACCGAAACCGTGCCAGGGTCGAAGTTGCGCGCTGGCGACATGGTGTTAGTGGAAGCCGGCGATTTTGTCCCCGGCGATGGCGAGATCGTAGAAGGTGTCGCCTCGGTGGACGAGTCCGCCATTACAGGAGAATCCGCGCCGGTGATTCGCGAGGCTGGCGGCGACCGATCGGCCGTGACCGGAGGGACTCGCGTGCTCTCGGATTGGGTCAAGGTGAAGATTACTTCCAATCCCGGCGAGACTTTTCTTGACCGCATGATCGCGCTCGTGGAAGGCGCTGAGCGGCAAAAAACACCAAACGAAATCGCCTTGAACATCTTGCTTGCCGGTTTGACGATTATTTTCCTGTTGGCGGTGGTGACGCTGCAGCCTTTTGCGATCTATTCCGGTTCGCCGCAAACCGTGTTCGTGCTGGTTTCGCTGCTGGTCTGTCTCATTCCCACCACCATCGGAGGTCTGCTTTCTGCGATCGGTATCGCCGGCATGGATCGGCTCGTGCAGCATAACGTGCTGGCGATGTCGGGGCGGGCGGTTGAAGCTGCGGGCGACGTGAATACGCTGCTACTCGATAAGACAGGAACGATTACGCTCGGCAATCGACAGGCCACCGAATTCTTCACCGCTCCGGGAGTAAGCGAAGCGACAATGGCCAACGCGGCGCAGCTTTCTTCGCTGGCCGATGAAACCCCAGAGGGCCGTTCTATCGTCGTCCTCGCGAAAGAAAAATATGGATTGCGCGGGCGCGAAGTCGGATCGCACGATGCGGAATTCATTCCCTTCAGCGCGACCACGCGCATGTCGGGTGTGAACATGGACGGGAGGGCGATTCGCAAGGGCGCCGTGGATGCAATTGCGAAATATCTCGAACAGCAGGGAAGTGCGCTGCCGAAGGAAGTGCGGGAAAGCGTTGACACCATTTCGCGCGCTGGAGGAACCCCGCTGGTAGTTGCGGAGAATGGCCGCGCACTCGGCGTGATTCAACTGAAGGACATCGTTAAGGGTGGTATGAAGCAGCGGTTCGACCAGCTTCGGGCGATGGGCATCAAGACGGTCATGATTACAGGCGATAACCCGCTGACTGCGGCTGCCATTGCGCGTGAAGCCGGAGTCGACGATTTTCTGGCGCAGGCTACTCCTAAGGAAAAGATGGACCTGATCCGCAAGGAGCAGGCCGAAGGCAAGCTGGTGGCCATGACCGGAGACGGCACCAACGACGCGCCGGCGTTAGCTCAGGCAGATGTGGGCGTCGCAATGAATACGGGCACGCAAGCAGCGAAAGAAGCCGGCAACATGGTGGATCTCGATTCGAATCCGACCAAGCTCATCGAAATCGTGGAGATCGGCAAACAGTTGCTGATGACACGCGGTTCACTCACGACGTTTTCTATCGCTAATGACGTGGCCAAGTATTTCGCAATTATTCCGGCGATGTTCGCGGGCACTTTCCCGGTGCTGAATGCGCTCAACGTCATGCACTTGAAAACGGCGGAGTCGGCCGTTCTCTCGGCTGTGATTTTCAATGCTGTGATCATCATCGCGCTCATCCCGCTTGCGCTGCGCGGTGTGAAATATAAGCCCATGGGCGCGGCTGCACTGCTGCGCAACAATCTTTGGATATACGGCGTGGGTGGAATCATCATCCCTTTCATCGGGATCAAGCTGATCGACATGCTAATTACCCGGGCAGGGCTTGCGTAGGGAGATTTGTCATGAACATGAAAAAGAATCTGATCACTGCAGTCTTAATGACCATCGCAACCACCGTTTTGCTGGGGATCGTCTACCCGCTCGTAGTAACTGGACTGGCGCAAGTTCTGTTTCCCAAGAAAGCCAACGGAGAACTCATCGAAGCCAACGGCAAGTTGGTCGGATCGCACCTGATCGGGCAGGCTTTTTCAGGTCCAACTTACTTTCATTCGAGACTCTCCTCTGCGGGGAACGGCTATGATGCAACTGCTTCCAATGGCTCGCAACTGGGGCCGACGAATCATCAACTCATCGATCGCGTGAAAGCTGATGTGGCGACGTTTCAGGCCGAGAATCCCGGTACGCCAGTGCCGATCGACCTGGTGACGTCTTCTGCGTCCGGCCTCGATCCGGACATTACTCCTGCGGCCGCCGAGTTTCAGGTTCCACGCGTGGCCAAGCAACGCGGTTTAAGTGAGGAGCGCGTGCGAGAGGTTGTGCGCCAGCACACTGAGCAGCGGCAGCTTGGATTCCTGGGTGAGCCGCGCGTGAACGTTCTCGAACTGAACCTTGCACTTGATCAGATCGCGCAGAGGGCATCTCGCTAGGGAACGCCGCCGTCAGAACCTTCGGCTTCGCTCAGGGAAGGCCGCCCGCGGAACAGCCGGCCGGAGGGCGGCCACTTAAGCAATTCTCCGGCCTACCGCCTCACTCACCTCTCCGTCTGCAAACACCACAGTAACGTCCAAAACTAAAGGTGCTCTACCGCGGGTTACTTTTGCCGGATAGGATCGAGGAAGACACTCGGGTATATCGGGGCGGATATGAAAAAGCTAAAGCAATCCGGTAATTTGGCGATGATCGTGGCAGCCGTGGCGCTAATGCTGCAGATGACGTTGAGCGCGAACGCGCAAGATTCCACTGCCGATCAAGGTTCACAAAGCGCGCAAGCCGGCGACCAAGATGCTCCCGGCCGCGTGGCCCGGCTTAACTACATTGACGGATCGGTTTCTTTTCAGCCTGGTGGCGAGAATGACTGGGTCGATGCCGCGCTTAACCGTCCGCTGGTGACTGGCGACAATCTTTGGACGGATGAAAACTCGCGCGCCGAGGTACACATTGGATCGACCGCCCTCAGACTGGGCGAGAAAACCGGGATTTCGTTTCTCGAAGTAAGCGATCATGCGTCGCAAATTCGGCTGGTGCAAGGCTCGTTGATCGCGAACGTCCGGCACGTCGACGATGAAGACTCCTATGAGATCGACACACCCAACGTTGCTTTCGCGGTCATGCAGCCGGGCGATTACCGCATCGATGTCGATCCTAGCGGTGGCCGGACGGATGTGACAGTGTGGCGCGGACGCGGCCAAGTTACTGGCGGTGGTTCTTCCTACAGCATGGTGGCCGATCAGTTCGCGACTTTCACGGGCAGTGATCGTCAGGAGTATGACCTCAGCAGGGCTCCCGACCATGACGGATTGGATAATTGGGCTTCAGAGCGCGACCGGCAGGAGGACGATTCCGATTCGGCGAACTACGTTTCACGCGACATGACCGGATATGAGGATCTCGACACCTACGGCGACTGGAGTTACGTATCCTACTACGGTTATGTGTGGCGCCCGCGCGGCGTGTCCGCAGGATGGGCGCCATATCGTTCTGGTAACTGGGTCTGGGTCAGGCCGTGGGGTTGGACGTGGGTAGCCGAAGAACCCTGGGGATTCGCTCCATTTCACTACGGCCGATGGGCATTCGAAGGGAACGGTTGGGTTTGGGTTCCCGGGCCGAGCGTTGCGCGGCCGGTGTATGCGCCTGCGCTTGTGGGCTGGATCGGGGGAAGGTCAGCGCTGCGAGGAGGAGTCGGATGGGTGCCGTTGGCTCCGGGAGAAGTTTTCGTTCCGGGCTATCGCGCGAGCCTTGCTTACGTGAATCGAGTAAACGTAACAAACACGACGGTGAACAATAGCCGAGTCACGAATGTTTACAACACAGTTGTCGTCAATCGGAGTGCGAACGATATATCGTACGCGAACCGAAATCTGAACGGCGGCGTGACGGTAGTTTCGCGGGACACCTTTGTGAATGCGCGGCCAGTGGCGGGGGGCCTGGTTTCGGTTTCGTCGGTCGATCTGGCGGCTGCGCCCGTGTCAAATACGGTTGCAGTCGAGCCGGCTAGAGCCAGCGTATTGGGCTCGGGTAAACCTGTGGTGAATCGTCCGCCTGCGGCGGTAACGAGCCGCACTGTGGTTGCGGTAAGGACGCCGGCGCCGATGCCACGCTCTTTTGCGCCGAGGGAAATGCAAACGGGCGGGCACTTAAATCAACCGTTGCCCACTCAGTCTTTGGTACGGCAAGAGCCATCAGGAACTCCTGTGCCGCTAACTCCAGTGAAGCGGCAGCCATCGCAACCGGTCGAAGGCCTCCATCCCGTCAGCGAAGGTGCGAGCAGCATTGATAACCCGGTTAAACCTCAGCCACGCGTGTGGGAGGAGCAAGGAACTCCCGAGCCAGAGGTTTCCCGGTCGCAACAAGTAACTCGAAGTGCGCAGCCCGCGCACCAGCAGTCGTCGCGTGCGGTTGTCAAGCCGGTGGCTCCGGTGCAAAAAAGCAGCTCCCAGCCACAGCGCCAGGAAGAGGAGAAATACAGCGCATGGCACTCACCGACGCAAAAACCTGGGACGACCGCAACGACCACAACGCAAGCGCAGCAGAGTTCGCATAGCACGACGCAGGCTCATTCGACTACGGCCCCAGTCAGCGCTCCTCCTAAGAAGTGAGGTTGACGCGGGCGGGCTAAGTACGGTCTGATAGCTTCGAAAGGGAAAATTATGCCGGGAGCAGCATCGCTCCCGGCATAATTGTTTGCGCCTATGACGAGTGACCAGAAACGTCCGGCAATGATTTGGATGGATGTACTCTGGTTGTTGTTTCTGGCCGGGCTCGCGCTGCTGCCTCCGCTACTCGAGATCCACAAGCAGTTGGTCCTGCTGGCGTTTGGCGTGACCCAGTTCAGTGAAGGCTGGATTCTCAGCAAAGCCCCGCGGCGTGGCTCCGCCTATATCGTTCTGATCAAAATCGCATTGGCCACGCTGCTCATCGATCACACTGGCGAACTCAGCATCAACAGCAGCTACTGGCCGATTTATTTTTTGCCGGCGGTCACGGCGGCGGAATATTTCAGCCCATTAGGGACGCTGTTGTGGACAACACTCGCCTCGGCAGCTTACTGTTCATATCTTTATCCCGCGCTGCAGGAATATGAAATTAATGAGGAGGCGTATGGGTTGCTTGCCATCCGCATTCTTTTCTTCTTTCTTGCCGCGATGGTCGTGAACCGCTTCGTGGTGGAGAACCGGCGCCAGATCAAACGCTACCAGGAACTTGCCGGGACGCTGGCCGAAACCAATCGCCGGCTGGAACAGGCGCAGGAGGAGGCACGGCGCTCGGAGCGTTTGGCGGCTCTAGGGCAAATGTCCGCCGGGCTGGCACATGAAATTCGCAATCCGCTCGGAGTGATTAAGGGATCGGCGGAGATGCTGCAGCAAAAGCTAAGCGATGCCAATCCATTAGCCAGCGAACTTGCCGGTTATATCTCCAGCGAGACCAACCGTTTGAGTGCGCTGGTAACGAGGTTTCTCGATTTTGCCCGGCCCTTGCACGCGGAGCTAATTCCGCAGGAGGTTGGGCCATTGCTGGATCACGCGCTCCATTCTGTTTCGTTATCTCACAAAGACGAAGGAAGAGTGCGCGTCGAAAGGGAGTATGAACCGAACCTTCCTTTGGTGCCGCTGGATGAGGGGCTCTGCGAACAGGCTTTCGTGAATCTTATCCAGAACGCTTACGATGCTATGGGTAATCAGGGGACTCTGAAGGTATCAGCGATGAGGTCGAACGGCGATCGAGAGGGAGTCGAAGTGAGGATTGAAGATAGCGGGCCGGGAATTCCGCCTGAGTTGCGCGAGCAAATTTTCAATCCATTTGTGACCACGAAAAAAACCGGGGTGGGATTGGGACTCTCCATTGTCTCAAGAATTATCGATGGACATCATGGGACAATTCGGGTTGAAAACGCGAATGAGGGAAGTGGATTGCACGGAGCGCGCTTCGTCATTTTCTTTCCCGCCATCGATCAAGCCGCCTCAAACCATGCATCTTAGGGAATGATGAGTACCGGTCGAGTTGTGGTGGGTGGAACGCAAGCCGAGGAGCGGCGCAAACCGATGCCGACCATTCTGATTGTCGAAGACGAAGCGAAGATGAGGCGCCTGCTCGAGTTGAATCTCGGCGAGGATGGCTTTGACACGCTTTCCGCCGGCGACGCGGAGAGCGGCTTGAAGATGCTGCGCGAAAATACTATCGATCTTGTAGTCACGGATCTTAAGTTGCCGGGTATGAATGGGTTGGAATTCCTGCATGCAATCAAACGGCAAAATGCAGCGCTTCCTGTGGTGGTAATGACGGCGTACGGCACCGTGGAGACTGCCGTAGAGGCCATGAAAGCCGGGGCCAGCGATTATGTGCTCAAGCCATTCTCATTGAGCGAGATGAGAATGGTGATCCGCAAGGAATTGGACGTGCGCAATCTTCGCGAAGAGAATCGCTCTCTGCGCGAGGCTTTGGGTAAACGGTACGCGCATCCGAACATAGTCGCGCGCAGCGGAAAAATGCAGGAGGTGCTGGCCACGGTGGATCGGGTCGCACCCACGAATTCGACGGTGCTGCTGGGCGGCGAGAGTGGAGTGGGCAAGGATCTGATTGCGCGAGCGATTCATGAGAAATCGCGCCGAGCTACGGGACCCTTTATCAAGATCAACAGCACGGCGATTCCGGAGAATTTGCTGGAGAGTGAACTGTTCGGCTATGAGAGGGGCGCATTCACGGGCGCGAACGTGAGCAAGCCGGGCAAGTTTGAGCTGGCGGACAAAGGCACTCTCTTTCTGGATGAGATTGGAGATGTTCCACCCGCCACGCAGGTAAAGCTGCTACGCGTGTTGCAGGAGCGCGAATTCGAACGACTGGGCGGCACTAAGACGGTAAAGGTAGATGTGCGGCTCATCGCCGCAACCAATCGCGACCTTCGCGAGGCACTCGAACAGGGAACTTTCCGCGAAGATCTTTACTATCGCTTGAACGTGGTTCCCATCGATATCGCGCCGCTGCGGCAGCGGAAGGAAGACATCCCCGACCTGGTGAATCTGTTCATCGCGCGTTTTTCGGGAGACTCCGGCAAGCCGGTGGAAGGCATAACTCCGGAGGCGATGCAGACTCTGGTGAACTATCGCTGGCCTGGAAATGTTCGCGAGCTGCAGAACATTATCGAAAGAGCCTGCGCGCTGGCTAAAGGAAACTTATTGAAGGTGGAAGATATTCATCTGGACGTTCGTCCAGCGAGGGCGGCGAATGGCGCAGGAAACTTTCTGCCGGAAGGGATGACTCTGGAGCAATGGGAAGACGAGATGATTCGAGAGTCGCTGCGGCGTGCGAACGGAAATAAGAGCCAAGCGGCGCGATTGCTCGGATTGTCGCGGAACGCGCTGCGGTATCGGCTATCGAAGATTGGGATTGCGGACGAGGACAAAGAAGTATAGATCCGCCCCTTATGTTGCCTGTTGGCCGAAAACCACCAACTTGGTTTGAAGCGGCCACCGGCTTCGAATTTCAACGATCTCAAGCCTACGAGAGACCTTATTTTATTTAAGAAAACAAACGGTTTACGCGAATTTGTATTTCGCGGGGTTTGGCCTGCTAGTTGCTTTGCTTACAGCGCATTACTCTCTCAAGTTTAGGATTTTTAGGACGTGGGTACGAGTTCGGGAGTCGGTTATGAAAAACGCGTTGATAAGAAGCTTAGCAATTTTGGCTCTGGCATTCGCCGGAGCGCTTGCGCTGCGGGCGCAAACGCCTACGACAGAGCCGGGTAACGGTCCTTCGGAGCAGCCCGGCGCTCCTATGGAGATGGGGCAGCCACAGGCGCCTCCGCCGCAGGCTGGTCCGCCTCCGCAGCCGGGACAGCGGCCGCAGCCGGGGCAAGGCCCGCAAATGGGGGAGGCTCAGCCGGGAGGGCCTTCTGGTGAGGAACCGGCCAAGACCGATCAGGGTGTGGGCCGAGTTAGCTTCATGCATGGCGACGTGTCAACGCAGCGCGGCGATTCAGGCACATGGTCGGCTGCTACTTTGAATCAGCCGGTGATGAATGGCGACAAAATTTCTACGGGAGATGGCGGCCGCGCGGAAGTGCAACTCGATTATGCGAACATTCTCCGCCTGGGGCCGAACGCGCAGGCCAACCTTGCGAACTTCACGCAAAAGTATATCCAGATTCAGGTAGCCCAAGGTGTGGCGAATTACACGGTTTTCGGAGAAAGCGAAGCTGAGCCGGAGATTGATACTCCGAATGTTTCCGTTCATCCGGCGCATCAGGATGGCGTGTATCGCGTAGAAGTGCGGCCCGATGGCGACAGTGTTGTGATCGTGCGAAAGGGCGAGGCGCAGATTTCAACCCCGCAGGGCATCGCCGATGTTAAGGCTGGTGAAATGGCAACCGTGCGCGGTGCCGGAGCAGATGCACAATACAAAGTCAGTGCTGCTCCCGCCCGCGACGATTGGGACCAGTGGAACATTGAGCGCGACCGCATAATCCATCATGCGAATGCGTGGCAGCATACGAACAAGTATTACGTCGGGTCGGAAGATCTGGACGCCAACGGCCAATGGCAGAACGTGCCGGATTACGGCCAAGTCTGGGTTCCTAACGAGCCGGATGATTGGGCCCCATATCGCGACGGCAACTGGGTTTACGAGCCTTATTACGGATGGACTTGGGTTGGCTACGAGCCTTGGGGATGGGCGCCGTATCACTATGGCCGTTGGCTGTGGTGGGGCGGCGGTTGGGGATGGTGGCCGGGACCGGTGTGGGGCGCGGGATTCTATCGTCCTTTCTGGGCGCCAGCATATGTTTCGTTCTTTGGATTTGGCGGGAGTTGGGGATTCGGCTTTGGCTGGGGCGGATGGGGAGGCTTCGGCTGGCTGCCGCTTGGGCCTGGGGACTGGTTCCACCCGTGGTGGGGTGGATACGGCGGCCGCTTCGGAGTGGTCGGCTTCGGACGATTTGGTGAGGTTAATCGCTTCGGCGGAATCGCGCCGCTCCATGCGGGCACACGATTTTCCAACATTGCTCACATTAACGATGAGCACATCAGTCATGGCGTGTCGACTGTCGGTGCGGGGCAGTTCGGTGCAGGACACATTACTGCAACCGCGGCTACTCACGGGCAGTTGAGCAACTCCCACATGATGACCGGCAATATGCCCGTGGTTCCTACGCATGCCAGCTTATCGGCGAGCGGACGTGCAGCGGCACCGTCGACGATTCACGACACGGCTGCGCAGCATTTTACCGGAACACAGAACGCATCGCGCCTAGAATCATTTCAACAGCAGACGGCACATCTGCAACAGTCGATGCAGCAGAGCCATTTCAGTCCGGTGACTGCCGGCAGCCGGACCGCCGGTGCAACGGAATCTCGCGGCGGAACAAGCGCGTCCGGTGGAAAGCCCAGCGCCGGTGCGTCGGCCGCTGGCAGGGCAACGACCAACTCCGCGAACCGAGTGGGGGCGAATCAGTCGGGCCGATCGAGCAACTCGACTGCTTTCTCCAACCGGCCTGAATCTTCGAGTGCGAATCGAGGCGGAGGACAGTCCTATGGCCGCAGTGAGAGCGGGAGTTACTGGAATCGCACCGCGCCCAGTTCAAATTACTCGCGGGGATACGGTTCGAGTGGGTACGGTGGTAGCGGCGGCTATTCGCGTCCGCAGCTTAATATGCGTCAACCTATCGTGCAACCGCGATCGTCGGGAGGTTATGGCGGTAGCCGTACCGGGTATAGTGGCTACAGCGGTAGCGGATCGCATAGCGCACCGAGCAACGGCGGAGGTCATTCCTCCGGAGGCGGTGGGCATGCCAGCGGTGGGGGGCATCGCTAGGCTTTGTTGTGGTCGGCAGGGTGATTTAAGAACGTAAGAACCAAGTGAAGGTCAGAGGCGAGAAGGGCGTGCTAACCGCACGCCTTTCTTATTGGTTGGTAGAAACCTACGGTCTCGCATACGCGGGGTTGTCGGGATCGGGGGGGTCGTAGTCGCGTCCGTATTTGTTCTTGTGCGCGAGTTCGAGATCGGATTCCGACAGGGTGAATGTTCCCAAGTACGTATCGCGAGAGCTGACGGTGATCTCGCGTTCTGCGGCACGCAATGTTTCCGGCGATACCGACGGATGAAAAACATGCATCTGGTAGCGCCCGGAAGCGACATCCCGAATATCGATCTCGCCGCGACCATCGGAGATCGCGTAGTAGGGAGTGTCAACGGCGATCACTACGGCGTGCATTTGCGCATGGATATTGCAGAAGATGAAAGAGATTCCCGGCTTGTCGAATTGGACGAAGCGCGTGGTGCCGCTTTCATACAGTCCGAGATCAAAGCGCTTTCCGTCAAACATGGAAAAAACGTTGTGAAAGAAGGGATCGCGATTCGGGAACTCGACCTTGCCGCCTGCGGGAATCACCGATAGTGAAGGCTGAAAACTTTTGTCTTTTTGAACGAGTTTGGGAATCTGAGAGAGCGGTTGCTGCGGAATCGCGGGCGCAGGAGTACTACCCACGGGCGTGAGCCAGACGACGAGTTTTGAGGCGTCTTTTATCCGGTGTCCGCTGCGTGTCAGCTGAACCTTGCCTTTGAGCTCAACGTTTTGCGCGCTGGCAAAGACCAACGGCAAAAGAAGAGCGCAGGGCGCTAATCGATGGATCTGTCGACAATGAAAGAAACGAAGCATGTTCAGAAAAGTATCCCCATAGCGAGGCCGATTTGGTTGGTGACGCTGGCGGCATCGTAGATTGGAAACGTGTGCAAACGCTTGAACTCGGCGGAGAGCAGCAAATCCGACCGGGGCCGATAAACCAGGTTGCCGAGCATATCCTTATTGCGCCCCAAGATTGGGCCGAAATTATTGGCGTCAGAGGCGAAGCCGCGTATATCCGCAGCAAAGGCATCGTCCTCGCCGAAGGCCCCATTGAACTCCAGCTTTGGTGTGAGTTGAAACTTCAGTTGGCTCCATCCGCCGGCGGAGTTGAGCCCGCGAATGGGGGAGGTCGGGTAGGAGGGGTTGGCACCGTAAACGATCGTTTGCCCAATTGCTCCGCCCAGCCCTCCGGCGGCACGTCCGCGATAGAATTCTCCGGAAAGCGTCAGGCGGCGAACGATCGGAATCTGCCAGTCCGCCATGCCTGCCCAACCGTCGACGTACCGGTCCCAAGTCCAGTCCTGGCGACCGTAGTAACCCGCGGCTCCAAAGCTTAAGGGACGACCAAACAACGGCCGTGACCATGCCGTGCGAACAGCGTAGGCTGGCTGTCCCGAGGTTTCCCCTGCTTGAGGGGAGCGGGTGTACGTGTAGGTGAACTGGTTGTTCGGAGGCTCCCAGTCGAGATTGTCGAGAATTCCGCCTTGGATTGTCAGTGTTTGCTGATCGGAAAGATCAAAGCGATGCTCGACGCGAATCTGCGGCGTCCAGCCCCATAGATTTCCAGCATAGGCGAAAGCCGGAGTGGCGAGCGAGGCAAACGACGTAGGCGATAGCGGCGATATAAATAGCGCATCCTGCCCACCAATAACGGAGGTGCTTTTCCAGTCAAAGCGCAGACTGGCTGTTTGCAGGCGAACGATCCCGAAGTTAACTCCGTTTGAGGTGGCGGGAAATCCTCCTGCGAAATCGAACTGCACATCGGCTGAACTTTTCGCGCCAGCCAAGGTCGGGCCGAAAACTTCCAGGCCAATCTCACTCTGACGGAGGGTAGCAGCGAAGCTTGCTTGTGAGGTCGTACCCATCGCCGGGGGCTGGGCGTAATTAGGAAAATCAAGGTTGTCAGAAGCGCCCACGTTGCGGGATGCGTTCATCAAAATAATTCCCGAGAGCCGGGCGCGGTATTTAGCGGCGGATTCTACTTTCGTCTGGTATTGCTCGTCGATCTTCGAGCCGAGCAATTGCGTGGATTCTTCGAGTTTCTGAACGCGCTCGCCCAGGTTGGTGGCGGAAGCGGTATTTTGCGTAATTGGCGGTGTCATGGCAGAGGCGTCGACGGAGGGAGCGGCTTCGGTTGAAACGGAACTATTCAGTGCGGTGGCAACCGGAGCGAGCAGCCTGCGGGTATCCTGCAATTCCTTCCGCAGTTGCTGCATTTCTGTGCGCGATCGTGCGTTCTCAGCTCGCATCTGTTCAATCATGGCGCGCAGTTCATGTACTTGCGAGGCGAGTTCGTGCACAGAAGAACCGCCGTCTGCGGGTGGAGAGTTGGCGGTATTGTCCTGCGCGCGGCAGGGGGCAACTGCAAGTACGAAGGAGGCTATCGCGATGGCGCTTGAACGCAGCGCAGGGGACCAAGGTTTTTTCACACATCCTCCTGGGGGACATGCGGACGGTGCGAGTCTGGAACCGAAAAAGGAGAATGCCTATCCGAATGTCGAATTAACTTTTTATGTGCTCGATCGTTTCGATGAAACCAAGGGACGGGACGAAAGCTTGTCGTCGCTTTCTTCTCCGGAGCCCCGGCCAGAACGATCGGGGATTGTAATGCGAAAAACGGTTTGGGCATCTGCAGTACGTTCCATAACGACTTCTCCACCATGGTCCTGAACAATCTTCTGCACCACAGTAAGGCCTAATCCCGTACCGTTTTCCTTGCCATAACTAACGAACGGATGAAAAAGCTTGTCGCGAATGTCGCTGGCAATGCCAGGGCCATTATCGGAAACTGCAATGGTGAGCGAGGATTCAGCGTGTCCAATCGTCACCTGAACCAGCCCTTCGCTGCTCGGCGCAGCCTCGCAGGCATTCAGCAGAAGATTGTACAAGGCGCGTTCCAGTTTTCGCGGGTCGAACCATGCCAGGTTCTGGCCGTTGCTGGATACTTCAATTCGCGTGCCTTGATGCCGGGGGTTAAGAAGGACAGCTTGCATCGCCCGATGCACCGTTTCGGAGACGCTGGAATAGCTCGGCGTAAGCGATTCCCTCGTTCTCGCAAATTCCAGTAAGGAGTCGATCAGGTCGGTCATCTGTTTTACGCCAATGCGGACTTCTTCATACAATTCCTCGCGCTGCGCGTTGGTGAGCCTTCCGTCGACCAGGAACTCGGAGTTGGCTACAATTGCCGCCAGAGAATGGCGCAGGTCATGGGTAATGGAACTGGCCATACGTCCGATCGTGGCCAACTGTTCTGATTCGAGGAGTGCTTGCTGAGTTTTGAGCAGGCTGGAACGCATGCGGTCGAAGGCGGAAGTTAATTCCGCGACCTCATCACTGCCGCGAGGATCCAGCGGATGGTGATAGTCTCCGTGCTCCAGCGCCCGCACGCCTTCCACCAGGCTGGAAAGAGGGCGGGTGAAGGTGTGGGAGATCAGGAAGACCAGCCCGCTGCCGATCAGCACTGCAGTAAGACCTAGCAACAAAAGCAGGCGGTTGAGATTCCCGAGGAACTTGGCGGCCTGATCGTAGGAGCCGAGCACTATCAAGCGGACCGGAGTTTCCTCTCCGGTTGAGAGATCGAGCGATGTTGCCAGAAAGAGTTCGTTGCCCACTGTGACGTCGCGCGGGCCATCCTGGGGCGACCCAGTCGCGAAGCTGTGGACAGAAGAAGTTTGAGATTGGGTTGCGGTAAGAGTGGATGCGACGATCTCGTCTCCGTAGGAGAATGCAACCTGGCTGGCCGAGACCTTGCTTACTTCACGCGCCAGCCGGTCGTCGATTCCATAACCGATGATCAGAAATCCGAGCAGCGAGCCTTCCGTCTTCGAACCAAAGTAAATCGGCTGGACAAAGGATTGATAAAGATGATGGGCGCCGAACCACCAATGACTCGAGTCTTCCTCATTCAACGACCGCACGAAACATTGCTGTGCTGCGTCCTGGGTGAAACCGGGCGACCTTGTATGAAGAGCGACCACTTTGCCATTCCGATCCGCCAACGCGAAGAGATCACTGCCGGTCAATTGCCACACGTCTTTCGAAGCATCCTGGATGGTGGCAGGATCGTGCGAGGTCATGATCGATCGCATGTTGGGAAGATCGGCCACTAGCTCTGCAGACCGAGTCAGCATAACCTCACGATCGTGCTGAAAATTTTGGAAGGTGGTAACTGAGTTTCGCAGATCCTGAACGATGCCCTCGCGAACATGGCGTTCCATGTTGTGCCGCACCACCAACAGGCTCATCGCCGTGAGGCCTGCGGTGATGAGCACCATCGATAGCAGGAAACGAGTGCGGAGGCGGGTTCGATGGACGAGCGCAGCTCCAGGCTGCTTGAGGGTTTGCAATGCGGATTCTGATGTAGGGTCCAAAGACAATCTCAGCGGACGAACTTATAACCCATTCCATGCACGGTGCGGAAGTGAACCGGACTGGCAGGATCGCGTTCCAGTTTCTGCCGCAGCTTCAAAATGTGATTATCCACGGTGCGGGTGGATGGGTAATTCTGGTATCCCCAGACCTCGTTCAACAGCTCGTCACGACTGATGACGCGGTCGGCATTCTGCACCATAAACTGCAAGGTCTTGAATTCCTGCGCGGTTAACACGACAACCTTGCCTTCCCGCACAACTTCCATTTTCTTGAAGTCGACAGAAATTCCATCGAAACTCACCAGACTGACGTTCGCCGTTCTCGAAGTGTGCCGCAGAGCCGCACGCACGCGTGCCAGAAGTTCCCTGGGGCTGAAAGGCTTGGTTACGTAATCGTCAGCACCTAATTCAAGGAGAAGAACTTTGTCGGAGACGTCGGTGGTTGCACTCAAAACCACGATTGGCAGGGTAGGCGCCTGGGCCTTGACCTCCTTGCATAGGTCGCTGCCGGACAGTTTGGGGAGGCGAAGATCGAGGATAATAACCGCCGGCGGGGCCGTCTGAAAGCTCTCCAACGCCGACCTGCCGTTGCCCTGAACTTCAACCGTGTAGCCCTCGGTTTCGAACAAACGCCGCAGTGCCTTCTGCACCGAGGGATCGTCTTCGACGATGAGGATTCTCCCCATCGGACGGGTTGGGACTGCAGGATCAGCCAATCTGGCTGTGCTCACTGGCGTTGCGATTTGACCCATGGGAAGCCATCCTTAGCTTGATAAGAATTAGGCTGAGGTTCATGCTCCCCGCCTTAAGCCAAGTGAAGCTTACAACGATTTCTCCCCGATTCTCGGCCAGTCGCTGACGTTTGACAAAGATTTTACATTATCAAGGCTATGTAAAAAGAGCTTGCGGCAGCAGGCGTGCAAGCGATTTAGGTGCCTGGCAAGGACATGGGCCAAGTGCCGTAAAATAGCGAATAGCTTGTCCGCTACCCACGAACTCGAACGCCTGAGCGTTGTCCTGGTTGACGTTCGCAATCCTCTCAACATCGGCGCCGTCGCGCGGGCCATGAGCAACTTCGGTTTTCCGCATTTGCGGTTGGTGAATCCGTACGAAGTAGCATTTCGCAACGCCCGTTCCGCCGTGGGCGCTGCGGAAACTTTGGCGGCTGCGGAGGTCTATAAAACAGTTGCAGAAGCTGTTGCAGATTGTTCGCTCGTAGTTGGAACCACCGCGATTCGTCATCGCGACTTGCAGCATTCCCTAGTACCGCTGGCCGCGGGGGCGGGCCCCATTCGTGAGCATCTCGCGGCGTCAGCCGGATGTGCTCTGCTGTTCGGATCGGAAAAATTCGGCCTCTCAAACCTGGAGATGAGTCATTGCCACTGGCTGATGAACATCCCTACGCGCGAAGATCATTGTTCGATGAATCTAGGCCAGGCCGTGGCGGTGTGTCTTTATGAGTTGGCCAGAGACCCGAGCATCGTGGCGAAGCCGCGAGAATCGGCGCCGGCTTCGTCCGCCGATATTGAACGGATGACCGATACGCTACTCGAGGCTCTGCGCGCCAGCGAGTATCCGAAGCTGAATACTTCGAAATCATTTCACGGAGCGGTTCGCCGCGTGATCCGCAGATTGGGTCTGCAACAGGGTGATGCGGAATTCCTGCTTGGCATGCTGCGCCAGATGATTTGGAAGATGAAGAAGAACGAACGAACCGAGGCTGAACGCTGATTTCAGGGTTTTATTTGCGCGGGAAATACCTGCGTTGATCCTCGGCCGAATTGAAAACGAAGGGTCCAGGTGCTGGGCGAGGGTTGTCCGTCCACCTGTGGGGGCGTAAATTTCCAGCCATGCGCCGCCGCCAGCGCCTTACCGGAAAAGTAATGGCTGGGCCCGGCGGAGACCAACATCTCTTTGGCGACGTTGCCGGAAGCGTCCACCGTCACTTCAACGACAACTTTCAGATGGCCATGCAGTGTGTTCTGCGCCTGCCGCGAAACCTCTGGCAAGACCTGATGCAGGACACTGCCGCGAGTCGTTCCAGTTCGAGTTGCACTCGCAGGAGACTGCGGTTGCGATTCACTGGGAGGGGCGGACTGTGTTTGTGGCGCAGGAATTTCCGCGGGCGAGGCTGCGGGATGGTTGTTCTTTATTCTGCCTGCCAGCAACGCCACAACAATCACAACCGTTGCGAGGACTAAGGCAGGACGGATCCAACGATTTTTGGCGTCTTGCGGAGCCTCCTGCTCTACCTTCTTTACTTTCTCTTTCTCCACAAACGCCGAGGCCGGTTCGTGAGGCTGAGGCTTGCGTAAAATCTCGTCAATCGTGCCACGCTGCCTGGGATCAACCCGCAGGCATCTCTGCGCGATACGGCGATAGGGTTCGGGAACCGCATCCGATACCACGACTTGGCCGGACTCACGTTTCAGCTCGGCGGGCTCGTTTTGGGTCAAAACAGTAATCAACAGCACGCCGAGGGACCATACATCTGCCGCAGGAGTGAGCCCTGTGACCACTTCGGGCGCATCGTAGGCTCCGCTTATCTTCTCGCCGTGCTCTCCAACATTGTGCAGGCTGTCGCTGGAGATTTTCAGCTGATTGTCCACCGCCAAAATATTGGAAGGCTTGATGCGGGAATGCACGATCCCCTGTGCGTGCAGGAAAGATAAAGCTTCAGTTAGAGGAGGGAGCATCTCGGAAACCTCGTTGGGCGACAGGGGCCGTTGCGGAACTATTTGTCCAAGGTTCTCCTCCGCGTATTCCATCACCACATACAGAAAGCGAGCTTCCTCAATCTGGCAGCGTCCGAACTCAAACAATCGGATCAACTGGGGATGCGAAAGGCGAGTCGTAACCGCCCAGCGAGATAATTGGTTTTCTTCGCTGTGATCACGTGAAGAAAAACCCTGCGCTGGAATGAGTTTTATGACAGCTTTTCCGGTACCGTCCGTGGTTCTCTCGGTGAGGAAAACGGCGCTGTGGTCGGATCCGCCCAGCCACTGGCGCAAAGGAAACTGGCCATCGATAACGCGGTTTTCCAGCGCCTTCCAAACGTCGTTCGAATTGCTCATAGGGCCAAACTTCGCGAAACCGTAATTCTAGTCCAGGGCGCGGCATGATTTTTCAGAAATTATCCTGTAGTCGCACGTATTTGGGCGGCCCTGGCCGCGGGTTCACTCTGTTGGCAGAAAATCACAGAAACCGGGCAGCCATGTGCAACGTTTGACCGGCAGCCGGCACTATCAAGTTGTAGCTCATCGGGTACAACACGCGCTTCTTGCAAGCGCACCCCGGCCAGGGGGCCGATGAATACGAGATCCCGAGGGAAGCGTCAAGCCGCCGGGGGGAAGGGCAGACGTTTCCGGCGACTGGAGCCAGTAGGATATGGCTCCATCGCTTTCGGGAGACCTGCCCTCGTAACGCACAATTGCTCTGCATCGTTTCAACCTTACGCCTTTCCGGTTGTATGATCCAGAAATCGTTATGCTGGGGCAATTTCCAATTTCCAGGGATCGTAAACTGATTCAGATTGTGGATTCTGCCCTGGCTGATGCGGCCCTTCGTAGCGGGCATTGGCTAGTCTGTCGCCCCGGATGCACGCACTGCTGCATCGGGGTTTTTCCCATCAATCAACTCGATGCGATGCGCTTGAAAAGAGGATTGGATGATTTGGCAGGAACCGCACCCGAGAAAGCCAACCGTATAAGGGAACGAGCGCGAGATGCAGTCGCTCGGCTATCGGCGGACTTTCCAGGAAATCCCGCGACCGGTTTGTTGGACGAAGGAGAAGATGCAAAGCGGCGTTTTGCCGGCTTCGCGAACGATGAGCCCTGCCCGGTCCTCGACCCCACAACCGGCAGCTGCGAGCTGTACGAGTCGCGTCCCATGACCTGCCGCGTTTTTGGACCGCCTGTGCGCTCCGAAGGCGGGCTAGGCGTATGCGAGCTCTGCTTCCGAGGCGCGACTGACCGGGAAATTGCCGCCTGCGAGATGAAGCCGGATCCGGATGACTTGGAAGCCGCCCTGCTGGAAGAATTGGGAAGAACCACGGAAGTTGGGGGCAATACCATCGTGGCGTTTTGTCTAACCAGATGAATGCTAAAGTCTTTCGGTTCCCTGCCGATGTGTCTTGGGTCGGAACCCCCATGAGCTGCGAACAGCCCATCCAGTGCGAGCCGGAACAACTTGAGGACTGGCTGCCGGTAATCGAACAGGCAACGCGGGAGGTCTTCGCGCAGATGGTCAACAGCCAGCTCGATGTCCCGAAAAGCCATTCCGCAGCGGTTTCTAATGTTACGGCGATGGTCGGTCTCGCCGGAATGCTTACCGGAGTGATGAGCATTCGTTGCGAGGAGGAAGCGGCGGCACTCATGGCCTCACGAATGCTGGGGATAAATTTGGAAGACGCCAGTGCCAGCGTCGCCGATGCAATCGGCGAAATCTGCAACATGGTGGCGGGAAATTTTAAGTACAAAGTTCCGGGTTTGGGCGATGGGTGTCTGCTCTCCCCTCCCACAGTGGTTAGGGGAGGAGACTATACAGTGCACGCCCGCCCCAAAACACCCAGGATTCATGTACACCTTCTGCTTGAGAATATGCCTGTAATGATTTCGCTGTATGTGGCAGGGCGCTCGCCGGCCAAAAGGAAAGTGTGATGAGTCTTGCACGGCCTACTCCCTTGTTAGCGAATTGCCGCCTTGCAAATAACAAATCTCGATTGGATCAATAGATAGTTTGGATTTCCTTTACGACTAGCTCACGAGATAAAGTGGGCGGGCGGCTGTGTGCCTTTGTGATTTCGGATCGTTCTACGTCTGATAGGCAAGAGTTCGACGTTCAGGCCGGGACGAAGGGCTCACGAACTGCAAATGATCCACAATGTGGACTTGCCGCGGAAACAGGAGGGAAGGATACTGTATCAATGGCGGGTTGCGCTGCTGACCTGATCAGCGGGCCGGGGAGCCGTGTTATGAGAAAGACACTATGACTAAGGTTGAAGCGGTCATTCAAAACTCCAAGCTGGAAGCGGTCAAGAACGCACTGCAGGAAATTGGCGTAGAAGGCATGACGGTGAGCGAAGTCCGTGGGCACGGCCGGCAAAAAGGTCACACCGAGGTCTATCGCGGCCGCGAGTACAGTGTGGACCTGATTCCGAAGACGAAGCTCGAGGTTGTGCTGGCCGACGGAATGGTGGAAAAAGCTGTGCAAGCCATTGTGGCAGCGGCAAGAACAGGCAAGATCGGAGACGGAAAGATATTTCTCTCACGCATCGACGAGGCGATTCGCATTCGCAATGAGGAGCGCGGCGAGGGAGCGCTGTAAATCCGCTATTGGGCGTGGCCATTAACCAAGGGAACTACGGAAATTCCACCGGGACGCGACCGGACGGCATCTTAAAGGCAGCGTGTCAGAAGCCATTACGGACATTCTGCTTGAGAGCATCGACCCATCGTCATGACGCCAGCGTCTCCACTAATCAGTGAACTGCGAAGTTCTCTCAGCGAGGAGTCAGCGCGGATCGCGCGAGATTTCGCCGCCACTGGAGACGGTCGAGAAGCGGTTGCGCAACGAACTCAGCTGATTGAAGAAATCCTCAAACGCCTGTGGCGGCAGGTGGTTTCAGCCGAGGAGCCGGGCCCTCGCGGGATGGCTCTAGTTGCAACCGGCGGTTTCGGGCGCGGCTGGTTGTTTCCGTACTCGGATATCGATCTCCTATTCCTTCATGCGGATCGGGGAGGGGAAGAGACCTACAAAGATGCCACCCGACAGTTCTCCCAGGAACTTTGGGACTTAAAGCTCAGGTTGAGTCCTGCATCGCGCATCTTGTCGGAGTGCGATCGTTACGATCCCAATAACACCGAGTTCACAATCTCTCTCCTCGATTGCCGCTTTCTGCTCGGCGATCGCGACCTTTTTACTCGCCTGCACGACAAGGTGATTCCCAAGCTGGTGGTGCGGGAGTCGAGGCCGTTGCTGCAGGGATTGGCAGAAGTAACGCGAGAGCGGCATGGAAAATTCGGGAATACGGTTTTCCATCTGGAACCGAATTTGAAGGAGTCGCCCGGCGGCCTTCGTGACTACAACGTGGCCTGCTGGTTGGCGCTGATCTCGTCGATGGGTAAACTCGGCGATTGGCCGGAGGCGACCTTGCTGCGTGCCCCCGTTCGGAAACAACTAGATGCAGCTCTGGAATTTCTTATGGCGGCGCGAAGCTTTCTTCATTTTCGCCATGGCCGCGACGACAACGCGCTGAGTTGGGAGGCGCAGGACGAGGCTGCCGTGCGCAAAATCGGCGCTTCCGATTCCGCGGATCTTTCAGCGGCCGATTGGATGCGGATTTATTTTGGCCATGCTCGCGCCGTGCAGCGTACAGTCGTGCAATTGCTGGAGGAAATTCCTGAATCATGGTCCTCACTGCGCCGGCAATTTCAGGGGTGGAAGTCGCGAACGGCGCACCCGGATTTTTCCGTGGTCGACGGCCTGATTTTCCTGCAGCAGTCTTCGTCGCTGAAAGACCCTGAGGTTCTGCTGCGTCTTTTTCACTTCATGGCTCTTCACGGCCTGAAGTTGAGCACGACCACGGAGCATCGCATAGAACAGGCTCTCCCGGCGCTGGCCGTGGCTCCTCCACGTGGAGCGGAACTGTGGCTTTATCTGCAGGAGACGCTTTTGCAGCCGCATGCCGCCGAAGCTCTGCGGGCTATGCATTCGCTTCGTCTGCTTACTTTATTACTGCCGGAACTAAAGCCGATAGATTCGCTGGTGGTTCGCGATTTCTACCACCGCTTTACTGTGGATGAGCACTCTATCCTCGCCATTGAGAGTCTCCACAGATTGAATCAGTCAAAGTCCGAATGGGATAAGCGCTACGCGGAGTTGCTGGGTGAACTCGAAGACCCGGAGTTGCTTTACCTCGCGCTATTGTTGCATGACACCGGCAAAGGCGTGCCGGGCGGCGATCACGTTGCCTCAAGTGTTGAAATTGCCGGCCGCTGTCTCGATCGTTTGGATGTTGATCCGGAAGAGCGTGCGGCGGTGTTGTTTCTCATCGAAAATCACCTGGAAATGTCGGCGCAACTGCGGCGCGATATTTACAATCCCGAAACAGTGGCTGCGTTCGCCGAGAAAATCGGGACTCCGGAGCGCCTGAAAATGCTCTGTCTGCTGACCTACGCGGATATCAAGGCGGTCAATCCAGAGGCGCTAACTCCGTGGAAAGCGGAGAATGTTTGGCAGCTCTATATTGGCGCTGCGAACTATCTGAACCGCAGTGCCGACCACCGTGTGCACAGCAATGGCGGCGATGAGAAACTGGCCCGTCTGCGCAGCCTCGCGCCAGTCACGGGCGCCAAGTTCAAGGATTTCGTGGAAGGATTCCCGCAAAGGTATTTGCAGGTCCACTCCGCCGAAGAAGTCATGCACCATATGGGAATGGCGGAAGAGTTGGGCCACGATAGCGTACAGATCGATCTCAAACGCGGCCGCCACTGGTATGAACTGACTTTGGTTACGAGAGATCGGCCGTCCTTATTTGCGACTCTGACCGGCGTGCTGGCCGCGTGGGGAATGAACATTGTGAAGGCCAACGCTTTTTCCAATGAGGCCGGAACCGTGGTCGACTCGCTACACTTTACCGACCGCTTCCGCACTCTGGAGCTGAACCTTTCGGAGTGGCAGCGGTTTAAAGACAGCATTGTAGCGGTTCTGGCTGGCAAGGCCGATCTGGACAAAATGCTCCGAGATCGTCAGCGGGCCGAGAAGAACTCGCGAGTCAAAGTGGCAGTGGAGACGCGGATCGATTTCGACGACGAATGTTCCTCGACCAGCACACTGCTGCAGGTGATTGCTCAGGACCGTCCCCGGCTACTGCACCGAATCAGTTCGTGCCTTTCGCAGCAGAAATGCAATATTGAGATTGCCTTGATCGATACCGAAGGCCAAATGGCAATTGATACCTTCTATCTCACGTCAGGGGGAAAGAAGTTGCTGCTGGAGCTGCAGAAGAAAGTTTCGAAAGCGTTGCTGGATGAATTGAGAGTTTCGGAGCCGTCCAATTCGAATTAATTCTCAGAACTACTACCAGGCGGATCTCATCTCGCTCGAGGTCCCTCCTGCAGCCGGGATGTAGCACTTCAAGGTATAGTCCATCACCATGCGATCGGCATTGAAGCGCCAGCCAAGAGTTCGAATCGTTCGCTTCATGCGCTTGATCCAACCGCGTGGAAGTCCGTCGCGGTCGCGCTGGTAGTAAAGCGGAATTACCTCTTCCCGAAGGGCGCGATACAAATCGTCTCCGTCACGCGCATCGTGTACGTTGACATCGGCATGCGTTCGCCCGGTTCCGATGGCGAATCCGTTCATGCCGTCGTAAGCTTCAGCCCACCAGCCGTCGAGAACCGATAGATTCAGTCCGCCGTTCAATACAACCTTCTGACCGCTGGTACCCGAGGCCTCGAGTGGCCGCCGCGGGTTGTTCAGCCACACATCGACGCCCTGCACAAAATAGCGGCCGACGTTAATGTCGTAATCTTCGACGAAAACGAATTTATCGGAGAAACGTGGATTGCGCATCAGTTCAGCAATCTGCTGCAGAAGCCGCTTTCCCGGTTCGTCGTTGGGATGAGCTTTCCCCGCGAAAATAAATTGCACAGGCCGCTTTGGGTCGTTCACCATCGACGCTAGATTCTCAATGTCGCGCAGAATCAAGTTGGCTCTTTTGTAGGTTGCAAAACGACGAGCAAATCCAATGGTCAACGCATCGGGGCTGAGAACTCTCGCCATCCGCTGTATGACCTCGACCGGTTCAGAGCGATACTTTGCTTGCTCGATCGCTCGACGGCGTACAAACTCAAGCAGCCGCGATTTCAGGCTTAAGTGGGTCTCCCAAAGCTCGCCGTCGTCCACATTCTCAATACCGTCCCAGGTGCGAGCCTCGCTGCTGTGCTGGTGCCAATTCGTACCAAGGTGGCGATCATATAGACGAAACATCTGCGGAGCCAGCCAAGAG
>Ga0208690_1000003_pt1 | contig 62339 bp, 46 predicted proteins | sample June2015DPH_16_1_2_FD_184712 | JGI IMG/M metagenome (GOLD analysis project Ga0208690, IMG submission 184712) | Peatland microbial communities from SPRUCE experiment site at the Marcell Experimental Forest, Minnesota, USA - June2015DPH_16_10... | ecosystem: Environmental > Terrestrial > Soil >...
TGCCTGGCGAGCCCACCGTTGTGGCCGGAGGCAATAGCGAGTCGATCTTTCAGCCGGAATGGTCGCTGGATGGTTCATCACTATTTTTCGCCTCCGACCGAACCGGGTGGTGGAATCTTTACCGTTACGACCTCACGACTTTTGAATTGAAATCTCTAGCCCCGATGTCGGCGGAGTTTGGCCAGCCGCAATGGCTCTTCGGGATGTCGACTTACTCAATCCTCGACGCTGAACACCTGGTTTGCTCGTATACGAGCAAAGGTCAGGGCGCATTGGCTTTGCTTAATTCGACTTCGGGTAAGCTGTCAACTATTGATACGCCGTTCAACAATTTTTTCTCCGTCCGCGCAAAAAACAGGAAGGTGATGTTTCGTGGTGGCGCAGCGGCCATTCCCTGGTCGATTGTTCTTCTGGACCTCGATTCCGGGAAGAGTGAGATTCTGAAGAAGTCCACCCTGGTAGTTGTCGACGCAGGGCTGAATAAGTACTTCACACCGGCGCAGACAATCGAATATCCGACCGAGAATGGAAAGACGGCGTTCGGCCTGTACTATCCGCCATTCAATCCCGACTACGCCTCGCCTGAGGGGGACAAGCCGCCGCTGCTGGTTCGTTGCCACGGTGGCCCCACAGGCGCCGCCTTCAGCACGCTCGATCTGCGCGTTCAATACTGGACCAGCCGCGGAATCGCGTTCCTTGATGTGAACTATGGGGGCAGTACCGGTTTCGGTAGAGAATTCCGTGAGCGTCTTCATCTGAACTGGGGAGTAGTAGATCTGGACGACTGTGTGAATGGCGCCAAGTTTTTGGTCCAACAAGATCTCGCAGATGAAAGCCGCTGCGTGATTACTGGCGGCAGCGCCGGCGGTTACACCGCGCTGGCCGCCCTTGCTTTTCGTTCGTACTTCAGCGGCGGCGCCAGTCACTACGGTGTGAGCGACATCGCAGCTCTCGCCAGGGACACGCACAAGTTTGAATCGCGGTACATGGACTGGCTGATCGGTCGCTATCCCGAGCAGAAGGCGCGATACCAGGAGCGCTCGCCCATCTATCACGTCGGGCAACTCTCGAAACCGGTTATCTTCCTGCAGGGCGAGGAGGACGCCATCGTCCCACCGAGCCAGTCTGAATTGATGGTAGAGGCCCTGCGTCGGAGAGGAATTCCCGTTGGATACCTGCTTTTTTCCGGTGAGCAACACGGATTTCGCAAAGCAGAACACATCAAGCGAGCGCTGGATGCCGAGTTGTACTTCTACGCGGTGAACGTGTTCCGCACCGGGCTCAGCTTTTGAAGTTCGCGTTCGAGTTCGCAGTTCAGTCTTCAATCAGGCGAACGCCGTCGATGCCCGAATTGCACGCCGTAGGAATGCGACGGGAGGGTCAAGGGACTAGTCTCCCCCGTTTGATGGTTAAATTCTCCGCGCAACTTTCTGGAGAAGGCGGCGATTATGACCGACTGACGGTCGTGAACTTCCAGTTTCCGAAACAGATTAGCCAGGTGAAACTTAATCGTATTCTCGCTGACGTTCAGTAAGACTGCAATTTCCTTATTCGACAGTCGCTTTTCTAAAAGACGTACGATCAGTCGCTCCCGGGCGGTCAAGGATTTCCAACGTTCTTTGGGTTGCTTCGCCCCTGCCGTGAATTGATTCACGATTTTTGCGGGGAACCAGAGTTCGTTCCGAACGATTACATAAATAGCCTTCAGGAGGGAACGCTTCGCGTCGACGTAGCGCACGAAACCGTGGACGCCGAATTCCAGCATCAGCAATAGGGAAGAATCCGTCGGGTTGTTACCCAGCAGCAGTATCTTGGAACCTGGCTGCAGATGCCTCAGATTCTGGATGTACCCGCGCAGCGGCACTGAGAGGGCTCCAACATCCAGGATGACGACCGAGACCGCCACTCCGGCGGCGGCCTTGCGAAGCAGTACGCCTTCGTTCGAATGCACAATTATGTTGTTTTGGCGCAGCAGTCGTTCGAGGGTTGGGATTGCGAGGGGATTCTGTTGGGCCAAGCCAACGGCGATTTGCTCCATATATTCTCAGCTTTTTGGGGGAGCTATGAGGAGGGCTCAACAGCGAGTCATCTGATTAAAGCATCTCTCATGCCGGAGAAGTTTTCAATATCGCGCGAGCAGTAATAAGTACAAGGTAAGTTGGGGAATAAGTACAGGCTCGAGTGGAATAAGTACATGCCATGAGTCAGCAGAGGTTCAGTCTAGTGGACTGCAGTTCGTGCGTGTTCGACGATGTCGCGATGTTTGCTCAGAAGTCCGGGCAGATTAAGCAGTATTGGAGGATCGGTTGGAATCGCGTTTCTGAGGTGGATTTCCGCACACTCCACTTGGCCGCCGCCAACGCTTATACATTCTCCTCCCCCTCGTAACGCAAGCTCGTACCGAAAGTAATCATTCATCGTATCCGGCCAAGGCAATCCTAGAGCTAGAACGGAGTAGCGGCCGGGCTGAACCGGTGCGATTGAATAAGCGCCTGATTGCAAATTAATTGAACACGCCACCGGTATGCCTTCCGGAATTGCGCTCGAGAAGAGACCGATAAAGATCGGCCCCGAGAACGACGCGGGGGCCTGAACGAGGCCGTGGACCGCTCCTTGTATGGAGACCCCATCCTCACTGATGTCTCCCTCAACTCGCTCGAGCAGGTTGTTCGCCGCCAGCCGGCGGACCATGCGGAGTTTCAACGGTGAAATACCCAATACTCCCGAAAAGCGGCGAATAAACGTACCCAAGCTGCTATAACCCACATCCAGACAAATGTCAGTAACTGAATTGTCGGTGTTCAGGAGCATGCGGGTGGCGGCTTCGACACGCAAGGCACTCAGAAAGCGACGCGGAGGTACGCCAGTGACTTGCCGAAAGGTCCGATTGAAGTGGTAGGGGCTCATGTAGGCGATTGCTGCCATTTGTGTAAGCGAGATGCTCTCGTCCAGCCGCCCACGGATCGAGCTGATCACCCTTTCCACAGCGCGAGAATGAAGTTCGAGTGTATACGGCCGCTTGGGCTTTTGTCCTTCTGCATTGAGCATGGTTCATCTCCCGCGCCCTGGCGAATTCCTTGCAGAAAGACTAAGGAGTGTCTTCTACTCATGTCTCAGCCTCGTGCCAGATTCGCTCAGAGGTTCCTAGCTTTACTCGCCGCCGCAGAGGCGGGCAATCCTACCTCGATTCAAAAAGGGACCACCAGACGCCGATGGATACAGCAGTCGCTGCCTGCCTCTTGTCGTGAACGGCGTATGTGGCACGTCGAGGGCGGGTGAGTGCGAAGACAATCGGGCCACAAGCCTTCGATTGCTAATGCCAAGCTTCCCCAGGATGCGATGCACGTGATTCTTGACCGTATGGCCGGAGAGGCACAAGCGGTCGGCAATTTCTTTATTGCTGAGCTGTTGTGACAGCAGATCCATCACTTGCCGTTCGCGGGCGGTTAGAATGACGGTCTCGACGGGGCTCGTGACGTTGATTTGCGCCAACTGCGTTAATTGCGAGAACAGCGCATAAGTGATTCGCGGCGGGCATACAAACTCGCCCTTTTGCAGCGATCGCACGACAGAACAGAGATCGTCGAGGCTTGCGCCGGAGGAAACATAACCGGCTGCCCCCACCGTTGCCAGCTTGCGTACATTTTCGGTGGACTCGGTAAGTCCGAGGAATGCCACTTTGATTTCGGGTCGTAACGTAGTGACAGTTCGCGTCAGTTGTAGAGCGGCATCAATACCCCGGTCGAGGTCGATCAGTATGGTTCCGAACGCGGCCAGAGCGTCTGCACGCTGATCAGGCGCAGCCTCTGCATGCAGACCGGGCTGCGTATTGAGGGCGAGCGCCAGCGACTCGGCCCGGTATTGGCATCCGGAGAGGACACCGATGATCGCAGTGGATTCGATGGTCACGATAAATCTCAGAACCAAACTTTGATTCGTACATTGCCGGGTGCTGCCTCCGCACAGTTCGCCTTAGCCGGCCAATGGAAAGCCGCGAGGCAGGCGCGACTTCAGCCATGACGCCTCATGCCGGTTTCCCACTTTGAGTTTCTCTAACAAATGATGAACATGATTTTTCACCGTGTTAGGAGCGATATGCAAATGATCGGCAATTTCCTTGTTACTCAAGCCTGAACTGATCAGTCGCAATATCTCAGTCTCTCTCGGCGTCAAGCTGGCGTCTGGATTTTCGCCATATTGCCTGGTTATCCGGCCGATGTTATTAAGCACCAACTCTGTCACGCGGCCCGAGGCCGGAGCTTCATCCTTGCTAACCATTTGAAGTGTGCCGACCAACTCTGCCATCGACTGACTGCTGGTAACGCACGCACTGACCCCTGCTTCGATGAAGCGAACGATGTCCGAATCAAGACTATCCTGGGTGAGAAGGACGACGTTGGCACCCGGCCATTTGGCACGTGCGCGATAAATGGCTCCCACAATTGTCTCGACCGCGCCTGAAGAGAAAATCAGCGCAATCCTTGCCAAGTCTTCCGGGTTGCCGAGTTTCTTTGTATCCAAGTCGATCACCTGCCAGCCGTGACTTTCCAGGGCGGTCGCCACGATCTCGTGGTACAGACGGTCAAGCCCGGCAACAATCAACGGGTTAAAAACTAACTCCATCAGCTGGCCTCAAGCAACAGAACCCGATATTGCGAACTTAGTGGTTGAGAATAGTATGAAGGCAGTGCTCACCTGCTCAACTACCCGCGCGGGTAGGTGTCGGCAAATGCCCGCTTTTTTTTACGAAATCCGAACATATTTCGACGTTATCGCGCATTTTCGACACCGCACTGTGCTCCGTACCCAGAGGAACAGCATCGATTCCTTCCGGACCGCGAGTCGGCGTTGTGGGTCCAATCCATACCGCTGGGACCTCAATTGCGACCGACCGCTGCAGCATCGGCACCGCGACGATGAAAGTACTTTGATTCTTGACTAGGCGGAGCACACCCACCACGCCTCGCAATGGACCGTCGCAAATGCATACCTTAGCGCCGATTTCCAATCTGGGCCAAGGATACAGGCGCAGACCGTTACACGACTCGATCGCTTGTAAAGCCGTAATTTCGCTGTCGTCAATCGCTACCGGGGTGTTTCCCACGCCAAGAATCCGAATAACTCCCGGTGTGGTGACTATCGATCCAGACGCGGCCGAACTGAATCGGCAAAACAGATAACCGGCAAACAGCGGCGACTGGAGTATCTTCGATCGGTCAGACCAACGGCGGACTACACGATAAGTAGGCAGATACACATCGTAGTCTTTGCACCGTAACCCTGCTAAGACAGCGCGCTCAGAGTTAGGCCGTACGTGAATAGCAAACCATTGGTCTGTATGTGTATCGAACATGTCAAGTATGGGTCAACGCTTTATTACCTATACTTAAACCCCCGGACGGCAATCAATCCACCTTTGGATTCATGCAAGAATCACGGCTAGGAGTCAGTTACTAGACGCCTGTACTGGTAAGCGCCCGACTGCGGCGCCCGGCGAAGGCACAATGGGGCGCTGCAACATGCCCACTGCCATGGTCAAACAACGAATTGCTGTAGCGAAACTGAACCGCCGCGCTCAAGTGTTGGAATTTCTGAAAACCGCGATCCGCTGTCGATCTTGTAAGCAGATAGCCCGTTTTTGAACTCGTGGAGGATTGTCCGTTCATGAATGCGAGCGTAATACTGCGCCTACGCCGTTTCAGCTGTGGGAGTTATCAACACATGGGGCTGACATGGCGGCAGCCTGTCCACTGCTGCGCCAAGTGGAAGGTGAGTCCGCATCAACCTGCTCGTATCACTTATAAAGTTCAATACCGCGATGCCGAGCCGATTCGTGAAACTAAGTATTAAGCCGATTGTTGTATGGGGAATTGTTGCAATCTTGGGCTGGTACGCCCAGCTACCTCGGTTATCAAAGGCGGAGCTCTCCACGATTGCCGGACGTTTTCATTTTGAGTCGGCTCCTTTTTACCAATTGAAGTATCCGACCCGCACCTATCGTGCCGTCAACCCGAAATTGCTGGGGGTAGCAGCATGGGTGTCTTCGGTCGGCGCCGGAATCGCGCTTGGTGATCTTGACGGGGACGGACTCCCAAACGATGCATGCCTCGTCGATCCTCGCAACGATAGTGTGACGGTGACTCCTGTGCCCGGAACAGGCCAACGGTACCTTCCCTTTGTGCTCGATCCGGCATCGCTCGCATACGACTCTTCGACCATGGCTCCCATGGGTTGCCTGATAGTCGACCTTAATGAAGATGGCTTGCAGGATCTGGTTGTCTACTACTGGGGCCGCACCCCGGTGGCATTCTTGCGAAGGCAAAGCACGCGTCCTGTTGCGCTTTCCGCAGCTAGTTTTGTTGTTCAGGAATTAGTTCCGGGAGGCGAACGCTGGTATACCAACGCTGGATTGGCCGCTGATATAGACGGCGACGGGCACATCGATCTTTTATTCGGGAATTATTTTGCTGATGGCTCCGCAGTGTTAGGACGCGACGGGTCAGTTGAGATGCAATCTTCAATGTCGCGCGCGGGCAACGGTGGAAGCAAACCCATTCTCCTTTGGAAGTCGGCAAGTAACGGTGATGCTCCTCAGGTTCACTTTGAGCGCGCCACCGACATAGACAGCGTAATGGGTACAGGCTGGACTCTCGCGATGGCCGCTTGCGATATCGATGGCGACCTCTTGCCCGACATTTATATCGCCAACGACTTCGGCCCTGACAAGTTGCTGCACAATCTTTCGAAACCCGGCCACGTGCAGTTCCAACAGCTACGTGGTCATCGAGGGTTGAATACCCCGAAGTCCAAGGTGCTGGGACAGGACTCATTCAAAGGCATGGGTGTGGATTGCGCCGATTTGAATGGCGATGGCATTCCGGATTTCATGGTCAGCGACATTTCTGATCCTTACGCTCTGGAAGAAGGCAACCTCGTTTTTGTGAGCACTGGAAGCACGACCTCCATGCAATCCGGCGTAGCGCCGTACCGTGAAGTGGGCGAGAGCCTTGGACTCGCCAGAAGCGGCTGGTCCTGGGATGTGCGCTTCGGCGACTTCGATAACGACGGAGTGCCGGAAATTATTCAGGCGAACGGATTTGTGAAGGGAACAATCAACCGCTGGCCGGAACTGCACGAGTTGGCGATGGGAAACGACTTGATGGTGCGAAATCCCGCACACTGGCCGAGGTTCGCTCCTGGTACCGATATCAGCGGTCAAAACCAGAACCACTTTTTTGTGCGTGCCCGTACCGGAAGATATTTCGACGTGGCCACCGATATCGGATTAGGACAGCCTCAAGTAACGCGGGGTGTTGCCGTAGCGGACGTGGATGGCGATGGTCGATTGGATTTCGCTCTCGCCAACCAGTGGGGCGACTCTTTTTTCTTTCACAATGTGGGCACGGCAACTGGAGATTTTCTGGGGCTGCACATTCTTATCCCGGTTCGTTCCATGCCAACCACTATTCTGGATGGTCATCCGCCCAGTGGCGTCCGTGGCTCGCCAGCACTGGGGGCGCGCGCAACGGTCATGCTTCCCGATGGACGCAAACTGGTGAAACAAGTGGACGGCGGCAACGGGCATTCCGGTAAGAGTAGTCCGGACCTACATTTTGGTCTCGGCCTAGTTGGACAGATTGACTTGCCAGTTTCTTTCGACTGGCGCGACCGCGGCGGACAAGTTCGACACTACGAAACCGCTCTCAAACCGGGATGGCACACTGTTTTTCTCGGAGAATCAGGCCGATGAAAACCACTGACTCCTGGGCTCACGCACGGCGACTGGGCGGCTTGCGGCGGTTCGCCCTGGCCATTACCGTCTTCAACATACTTGGACACACCCTATTCGGCTTCGAGCAGTCATGGGCGCAACCATTGGCATCGTTAGCTACGGCTTATTCGTGCGAACTGCTCGTCGAGTGGATGGATGCCAGAGCCGCGGGACGCAGAGCGCGCTTTCTGCAAAGCATCCCAGAATTGGTGAACTGCCTGTTGCCCACGCATATCACGGGTCTGGCCGTGGCTATGTTGCTCTATTCCAGCGACAGACTTTTGCCGGTGATGTTTGCCTCAGCCGTGGCAGTGGCCTCGAAGGCAACCATTCGACACGTCGTGAACGGCCATGCGCGACACGTTTTCAATCCGTCCAACTTTGGAATTACCGTCACACTGCTGATGTTTCCGTGGGTGGGCATTGCTCCTCCTTATCACTTCACGGAAAATCTGCCAGCCCCCGGATACTGGATTCTGCCGCTCATCATTTGTATCTCCGGCACCATGGTGAACTTGCGTTTCACTGGACGCACAGCGGTCATTCTGGGCTGGTGCGGAGGATTTCTCGCGCAGGCGGTGGTGCGCAACCTCGTCTTTGGATCCTCATTCGTCGCAGCGCTCAATCCAATGACGGGCGTGGCATTCGTTCTGTTCACTTTCTACATGATTACCGATCCTGCAACCACGCCGTTCCAGAACCGGGGACAACTCTTCTTCGGATTGGCAGTAGCGGCGGTCTACGGCCTGCTCGTCACTCTGCACGTCGTGTTCGGCTTTTTCTTTGCGCTGACCCTCGTATCCGCCGTGCGCGGCGTCGCATTGTATGTTCGCGGTCTCGTGCCGGCTTATTCAACCACCGTCCCTGCTTCACCCGTGCCTGCCACAGTCCGAAAGGCTGAGTCAGTTTAAGAAGCAAAGAACCGATGTCACTTTCAGGGGTTACTCCGGACCACGACGTGATGGCCGTTACTCCGGCTGGCTTTCGCAAAGCCCTCGGGTGCTTCGCGACCGGAGTCGCGGTCATCACCGTGGAGATCGACGGGCAAGTTCATGGCATGACGGCGAACGCATTCACTTCCGTGTCGCTCGACCCTCCGCTCGTGCTGGTGTGTGTTAAGCGCCAAAGCCGCACACACGAGTGTCTGCATGCGACGCAACGTTTCGGCGCCAACATACTCACCGACAAACAGCGGCCGGTCTCCGAACATTTCGCTCTCCCTTGCGGTGTCCGGTCCGCTGAAATTAAATATGCCGCATTGTTTTTCCGAAGCGAGCGCGGTACTCCAGTGCTTGAGGGATCACTTGCATTCCTTGAATGCCGCGTGGATGAAATGCACGTTGCCGGTGATCACACGATTTTCCTTGCACGCGTCGAAGAAATCATGACCGGCGGAGGTGATCCGTTGCTCTACTTTCGTGGGACTTATCGGTGCGTGGGAAGAATCGATGAAGAAAACGGGGGAGAGCGACTGTGATGCGTCAATTGTTGAGACTGGAAACGAATGCGCTCGAATCCCATGCCGGCCTGCGCTTTCTCCAGGAACCGGAGCGGCAAAAACTCGAAAGTGGAAATTGCCGCTGCTACCTGGCGCGGGACTCGGATGGCGCCGTCACGCTGTTCCTCGCTCTTACCTTTGGCGGCGCTGAATGCACGCAGGCAGCCCAAGCCGAGTACTCACATTCTCTGGCAGCAACCGAAGGCGCGAGCACCTTGCGGGAAAGTGGACTGGACGATCCCAACACAGTTACGCGAGCTGACGAGAAACGCACGACTGATGACGGAAATCATGTCCCCGGCCAACGCAACGGCTAATCATTCTTAACTTGCCGCGGAACTCCTAATGTCCTCCGTCATGGAAACGTTATTGCGTATTCAACCCGCAGAGGTCTGCCTGGCCCGCCGCGGATTTCGTGTTCCGGGCAAAGTCGTGCGCGCTCGCCTTGAACATATTGGTGAAACTTTTTTGCAGGGCTATCACGCCGCACTCTCCGACTGTGCAATGGAAGTTCTCGTCACGCGCCTGGAAGCCATCGATCTAGAGTTTCGAGGCTTTGGATATGAAGGCGCGGCGATGGCTCTGGATTTGCTTGATCATCTCACACCGTGGAAACCACCGCGCGTGCCCCAGTTTCTATCGGGTCCGGCTGAGCCTCACACATACATGGCGATTGTTGGAATCGGCTGGTCCATGGCGCGCTTGAGTCTCGGATTAGCCCGCAGATTGTCCCATCTGGATCCACTGCTGCGGTGGCTGGCCTTTGACGGTTGGGGGTTTCACGAAGGGTATTTTCATTGGCCGCGCTATGCAGGGGGAAACGCATATCCGCGCAAACTGAGTGGCTATGCCCTGCGCGTCTTCGATCAGGGCTTGGGACGGAGCATGTGGTTTATCGGCGGCGCTGACCCAGAAGCCATTCGGAGCTGCGTAGTAGGATTTCCAGATTCCCGCCGCGGAGATTTGTGGAGTGGCATTGGCCTCGCCTGCACCTATGCGGGCGGCGCAGAGCCGGAAGAAATAATCCAACTTCGGGGCGCAGCGGAATCGTGGTGGCCGCATCTCGCGCAGGGATCTGTATTCGCCGCCAAAGCGAGAGAACGCGCTGAAAATCCCACTGAGCACACCGACCAAGCCTGCCGGCTGCTCACAGGTCTACCGGCGATCGAAGCAGCCGCGCTTTCGGACCTGATGCTCAGCAAGGTTGGTGAGGGACCAGAGCCGGCCTATGAGCGGTGGCGTGTTTGCATTCGAAAGTACTTGTTGGACTGAGCCAATGCTCACCGCGAACTTCGTAAGCCAACCACTGCGAAAAATTTTGAGGCCAATCATGGAAAAATCATCTCTTCGTCAATACGCACCAACCGGAGTTGCGCTTCTGTTTATCTTCGCTAGTTTCCTTCTTGCCGGCCAGCCTAGTCTGTCCTCCGGCGAGCGAGCCAGCCTTGCTTCGAGGTTTGCGTTTCGAAAGATACCGATTCCAGTCAGCTCCACTCAACCGGCGCATTACGTGCGCGCGGTTCATCCTAGTCTGAAGCGCATCTCCGGTTGGATTTCGACTTTAGGCGCCTCGGCCGCACTCGCCGATCTGGACGGCGACGGCTTGCCCAACGACCTTTGCCATGTGGATCCTCGGTTTGATTCCGTCACCATCATGCCAGTGCCGGGAACAGGAAGTCGATACGAACCATTCGCGCTGTCGCCGGATCCGCTCCCGTATGATCCCGCGACTATGGCACCGATGGGATGCCTGTTCGGCGATTTCAACGAAGACGGTCTGATGGACATTCTTGTCTATTATTGGGGCCGCTCGCCGGTTTTATTTCTCCGCAAACATAATGTGCCCCCCTTCGAAGCGCACGGAATTTCTGCGAACGATTTTCTTCCGGTAGAACTCGTCTCCCCCATTCAGCGTTGGTACACGAACGCAGTCACCTCAGCCGATTTTGATGGCGATGGCCATGTCGATCTTCTGATTGCAAACTATTTTCAGGACGGCGCTCACATTCTGGACGCGCACGCCTCCGGAACCGAAAGCATGGACGAAAACAAGGGTGCAGCCTACAACGGAGGGCGCAAGCATTTCTTCTTGTGGACCGGTTCGACGGCAGGTGCGCAACCGAGCGTCCAGTTCCACGAGGTGGACGCCGGTCTAAGTCCGAGAATCGATCACGGCTGGACTCTCGCTGTGGGAGCTGCCGATCTCGACGGCGACATGTTGCCCGAAGTGTACCTAGCTAACGATTTCGGCCCCGATCGTTTGCTGCACAATCTGTCCACGCCAGGTCATCTTCATTTTGTTCCGCTGGAGGGGAAGAGAACGGCATTCACTCCGGCGTCCTTCGTGCTTGGTCACGATTCATTTAAAGGAATGGGCGTCGATTTTGCCGACGTGAACGGCGATGGATGGCTGGACATTTTCGTCAGCAACATCACCAGCCAATGGGGATTGCAAGAAAGCCACTTCCTGTGGGCTAGCACGGGGCACGTCGGCGATATGCAAGAAGGCATTGCTCCATACGTGCAGGCGAGCGACAAGATGGGTCTCTCGCACAGCGGGTGGGGTTGGGATGCGCGCCTCGCTGACTTCGATGACCATGGCACGCTGGAAGCGCTGCAAGCCGTCGGGTTCCTCCGCGGAAAGATCAATCGTTGGCCAGAGCTTCAGGCACTGGGCACTGCGAACAGCAGAATCATGCACGATCCGGGCTTCTGGCCTCGATTCCAACCCGGCGATGATCTGAGTGGACACGAGCACGATGCCTTTTTTGTTCGCTCAGAGTCTGGCCGGTACTTTGACCTCGGAAGCGAAGTGGGCCTCGGAGAGCCAATGGTTACGCGAGGCATCGCGGTGGCCGACGTGGATGGCGATGGTCTGCTCGATTTTGTGTTGGCGAATCAATGGGGACAATCTTATTTCGTGCACAACGAGAGTCCTCGTCCCGGCGCTTTCCTCGGCCTCCATCTGCTGCTTTCTCTGCAACCTGCCGCCAAAGTGACAGAACGTGCAGGCCATCCCGGCCCCGATTCGCCGGGCCGTCCTGCGATCGGCGCACAAGCGCTTCTGCACTTGCCGGACGGTCGATTGATGGTCGCGCAAGTCGACGGCGGCAGCGGACACTCGGGGAAGCGCTCGCATGAAATCCACTTTGGTCTCGGCAATATCACCCGAGGCACGAAGATCCCCGTCGATCTGAAATGGCGCGCCCACAACGGACGCATTTGCCGAACCGCGCTCGCGCTTACGCCGGGATGGCACACCGTGCTGTTGGGTTGCGCCGAGGAGTTGAACTGATGAGCACACGCGAAAATACAACCCTGCTGTTCTATCCGCGCCACAATCCCGCCTCCCGCCTATTCGCGCTTTGGTACTTCGCGGGGCTGTTGACCATTTGGAATATCTTGGGCCATACGGTGCTGGGGTTTGAGCAGGCGTGGGCGCATCCTCTGATTGGGGTTGGCTCCGCTCTCTTCTTTCAGATGGCGCTCGATTGGGTTGATGCGCGCAGCCATGGACGAAAACCTCGCTTTCTCGCGGGATGGCGTGCATGGGCTGATTTCGTTCCCCCCGTCGTCATCACAGGTCTGGCCTGCACCATGCTCCTCTATCCAGGCGAGCGCGTGTCACCATTCGTTTTTGCAACTGCGGTTGCGATCGGGTCCAAGGTTTTGTTTCGTGCCCCTCTCGGCAACGGGCGCACGCAGCACTTCTACAATCCGTCGAACCTCGGAGTCACCCTCACCTTGTTGCTCTTTCCGTGGGTCGGATTCGCTCCGCCGTATCACTTTACCCGCAATCTGACGGGACAATGGAACTGGGTTGTTCCTGCCATCATTCTTCTTTCCGGCATCGTGATTCACTCTCGATTCACCGGACGACTTCCGCTCTGCCTCGGCTGGATCGGAGGCTTCTTACTGCAGGGACTGTTCCGCAGTTGGTTCTACGGCAATCCCTGGTACGTCCCGCTCGTACCCATGACCAGCGCGGCATTCATCGTTTTCACTCTGTACATGGTCCCAGATCCCGCAACAACGCCGCTGAATCCCAAGCGCCAAGTCCTTTTCGGAGTGGCCGTAGCGTTTGTGTACGGGAGCCTGCAGATGTTGCACATAGTCTTTGGTCTGTTCATTGCGCTCGTGGTCGTGTGCACGCTCCGCGGAGCCGGTCTTTACCTGTTGGCGATGCGAGGTCTGCTTCGATCATCCCCTGCCGCGGCGCCAGCCGAAGTCGCGGCAGACTGAAATCCCACGTCTCGCAAAAGAAGCGAGAAAAAGCACGCAAGCGAGGAGAAGTCAGAGTGAGCAGCGCTGACTAGCATCGATATCTCTAGGGCTGATTCCATGATCACTCGGGGGAAGGCACGGCCGAAGCCGTGTCGCACGAGCTGCGGAGCATGGAGTCGGCCCTTGAGATCGCGGCATCCGCGAAACTAATTATGAACAGCCTGGGACAAATTACCGAACGAGCCACGCTAAAAGCGGAGGTGCTCGCCAAGTTCATCGACGCCATTCCCGTCGCGTTTATCGTGGCAGACGGGAGGGGCGTTATCTACATGGTGAACCGTCAAACTGAACTCTTGTTCGGGTACGACCAGACCGAACTGGTCGGGCACCAGGTCGAAATCCTGGTTCCCGACGCCTTGCGCGACGCCCACATCAAGTCTCGCGCTGTTTACCTTGATGAACCACATGTACGGCCCATGGGCGCAGGCTTGCAGCTGAGCGCCCGAAAGAAAAGTGGCGTCGAGTTCCCAGTGGAAATCAGCCTGGGCCCTTTGGTGACCACCGACGGTCTCTACATCGTGGTAATGGTCGTGCGCCGAAGTGAAGACGGTTCGAGCGTCTGATGGAGGCTAGCGGCTGGATGCATGGCGGCCGGGCAGGAGACGTTGCAATCGCATCATCACAGTAAAACAGCCGTGATTTGCCGCCGTGCAAAGCTATGAACATCTTGGGAGTGGTTACCGAGCGAGCCGCGCTGAAAGCCGAAATTCTCGCCAAGTTTGTCGAGTGCCTTCCGGTCGCTTTTATCATCGCGGACGAAAAGGGCATCATCTACCTGATCAATCGCCAAACCGAGCTTCTGTTTGGCTACGACGAAAGCGAACTGATCGGACAACCGGTGGAAATTCTCATCGCCGAGACGCTTCGCGAGATACACGTCAAACACCGCGCCGACTACGTGGAAGAACCTCACACCCGCGTAATGGGCTCCGGCCTGCAATTGAGCGCCAGGAAGAAAAACGGCAAGGAATTTCTCGCCGATATTACCTTTGGCCCAATGATCACCACCGATGGAATGTATATCGTCGTTGTCGTGACGCGTCGTCGGGAGGACTCCAGTGCCTGAATGGAAAGACGTTGGGATTGGGGGTCTCCTCGCACTTCTGGTTCTGCGCGAAGTATTCAATTTCCTGAAGTCAAAAAAAAATGGAAAGCCGACCGCGGGGGAGCAGTCCATTGAATTCTGGCGCGAACAGATGCGGGACCTGATTCTCCAAATTTTAGCGCAGACCATCACTCGTACTCTCGACCAGCAAATCATGGTCTCAAGTGAAATTCGAGACCTGCAAAAAGGAACCAATGAGGGAATCATCAAGCTAATCACGATTTACGAGACGAAGAAGTGATCTTCCTTCATCGATCGCAAATAGCTCCTAACAAGTTCCAGTGTTCGTGACGTGCAGATCCGGCGTCGGCGGCCAGTAGCACCTTACCAATCCGTTCGCTTCGCGAAGAATGAGGGAGATCTGATGGAACCGATTGCAATCGTAGGTATGGCGTGCCGCTATCCCGACGCAAATACTCCCGCGGAATTGTGGGAGAACGCACTCGCGCAGCGGCGCGCCTTCCGCCGAATTCCCTCGCTGCGGCTGCGGCTCGGCGATTATTTCTCCTCAGATCACTCCGCTCCGGATCGGGTCTACTCTTTGCAGGCAGCGGTTCTCGAAGGCTATGAATTCGATCGGGTGCGCTTCCGAATCTCAGGCAGCACGTACCGCGCTGTAGATATCGCTCATTGGCTGGCGCTCGATGTGGCTTCCGATGCACTGGAAGATGCCGGTTTCCCGGATGGCGATGGTTTGCCGCGTGAAACTACCGGCGTATTGGTTGGCAACACCCTGACCGGGGAAATCTCGCGTGCGAATCTGCTTCGTTTGCGTTGGCCATACGTTTCGCGCTTGCTACAAGAAGCTCTATCCCACGAAGGCTGGGATGCGCAACGTCGCAAGACTTTTCTGGATGCTCTAGAAGACAACTACAAAGCGCCGTTCCCCGCGATCAACGAAGAGTCGCTGGCCGGCGGTTTGTCCAACACCATCGCGGGACGCATCTGCAATTACTTCGACCTGAAAGGCACTGGCTATACCGTCGATGGCGCCTGCGCCTCGTCGCTACTGGCAGTGGTGAATGCATGTTCAGCGCTCGTTTGCGGTGATTTCGACGTAGCTCTTGCCGGCGGCGTAGACGTTAGCCTGGATCCCTTTGAGTTGGTTGGATTCGCCAAACTCGGAGCACTCGCAACGGACGAGATGTATGTCTTTGACTCACGGTCCGCCGGCTTCATTCCGGGCGAAGGCTGCGGCTTCGTAGTCCTGATGCGGCATTCCGACGCAGTGGCGCAAAACCGGCACATCTACGCGCTCATTCCAGGATGGGGACTTTCATCGGACGGAAATGGCGGAATCACTCGCCCGGAAGTCGCCGGTCAGTTGTTGGCGTTACAGCGCGCCTATCGTCGCGCGCAGTGGGGAATTGAGACCGCTGAGTATTTCGAAGGCCACGGAACCGGCACCACGGTTGGCGACGCAACTGAACTTCGCACCCTCTCTCTGGCTCGCCGTCAGTCCAACGCATCGGGGTCAGCCGCGATCGGCTCAATCAAGGCGAACATCGGCCACACCAAGGCTGCGGCTGGCATTGCCGGATTAATCAAAGCAGCCCTCGTGCTCGAGCACCAGATCCTACCTCCAACAACCGGCTGCGCAGAACTCCATCCCGAAATGGCGGGCGAGTCTCCGGCGCTGCGCACACTGCGCACGGCGGAGCCATGGCCCACCGGTCGCCAGTTGCGCGCGGGCGTTAGTGCGATGGGATTTGGCGGCATCAATGCACATGTTGCTCTTGAAGGCGACGCAACCGAACGCGTCCAGCGTTTGTCTACGCGCGACCAGGAAATCGCAAGCTCGGTTCAAGACTGTGAACTGTTTTTATTCGCCGGCCGCAACTGGAATGACTTGCGTCGCCAGCTGAAAGCAATCGCCCCGGTTGCTCCGGGATTATCACTTTCGGGACTGGCCGATCTTTCCGCTTACCTCGCTGCGAATCTAGGCTCTGGCGCAGTACGCGCCGCCGTCGTCGCTTCCAGTCCTACGGAGCTTGCTGGCGCTTTTGAAAACTTAACCGTAATGAATGAGGCGGATTCGGGGTTTTTGCATGCCCGCCCTGGAGTCGTTGTAGGCCGGCACACCGACGTGCCCATAATCGGGTTTGCCTTCCCGGGCCAGGGAACACCATTCAACTTGGATGGCGGAATTTTCCGTCATCGCTTTTCCGAAGTGCGGGATCTCTACGAGAGGAACATGCTGCCCACCAGCGGAGACCAACGCTCCACCGAAGTGGCTCAACCCGGCATCGTCGGGCTCTCTGTGGCAGCCCTGCGTCTACTGCGATCGATGGGCGTCGAAGCTGATGTGGCGATCGGACACAGCCTCGGCGAGGTGACCGCTCTGCATTGGGCGGGCGCGCTGAATGAGGAAACTCTGCTTCGCATCGCCGCTGCCCGCGGACTGCTAATGGCAAAACTGGCGCAGCCCGGCGGAGCCATGGCCAGCCTCACCGCTTCGCAATCGGAAGTGGCCACGCTCATCAAGGGATCGAGTGCAGTCATAGCCGGAGTGAATGGCCCGAAACAGACCGTCGTCTCCGGCGATGGTCCAGCGATCTCCGCGATTGTGGAATCCGCCCAAGCGAAAGGAATTCATGCAGTCGCCCTGCAGGTCTCGTGCGCCTTTCACTCGCCACTAATGGAGCCGGTCATCCCGGCTTTCCGTTCCTGCCTACGTGGGGAGAAACTGGGCGAAGTCGAATGCAGCCTCGCATCGACGGTTACGGGAAACATGCTCACGCTTGGCATCGATGTCGAACAATTGCTTTGCGACCAGGTCACGAGGCCGGTTCTGTTCACGGAAGCCGCTCGCGCTGCCGCGCAAAAAGGCGTGACGCTGTGGGTTGAAGTGGGGCCTGGTCATGTCCTTTCCCGAATGCTGGCGGAACTTGGTAGCGCGCGAACTGTCAGCATCGATTCAGGGGGCACATCACTGCGATCGCTGCTCGAGGCGGTTGGTACGCTCTTCGTCTATGGAACGAAAATCGATCTAAAACCTCTTTTCGCAGGCCGTTTTACTCGCCCATTCGATCCGCAGAGGCAGCCTAAATTTATCTCCAACCCCTGCGAGCAAGCGCCAGCTCCTTCGCAGCTTGATGCGAACGAGCCAGTAGCGCTCGCCCGGCAACACGCGCCAGAAGAGTTTAGTCCGCCAGAACACGAGTCGCCACTCGAAGTGGTTCGGGCGCTTGTAGCGCGCCGCGCCGAATTACCCGAATCTGCCGTCCAAGATCAACACCGTTTGCTCAGCGATCTCCATTTGAATTCGATTGCAGTCGGGCAGGTTGTGGTGGAAGCTGCCAAGGCCCTTGGATTGGCCACTCCGGCTGATGTCACGAACTACGCCGATGCCAGCCTTGCGGAGATCGCGCGAGCGTTGCAACAATGGCAGCCCGCCTCACGAGTCATTGAAGCGGCAGAACCTCTGGGCTTGGAGTCGTGGACACGCGCCTTCACGGTGAGATATGTGGAGCGTGCATCTCGTCCGCACCGGAGCGATCAGACCGGTGGCGCATGGACTGTGCTGCCTCTCCACCACCCACTGGCCGAATCCTTGCAGCAAGCACTGGACCGACAACCTGCCGGAGGCGGCGTGATGGTGTGCCTGCCCACCGAACTCGACGACTCCATGCCAAACTTGTTGCTCCAGGCGGCCAGCCTCGCTCTTCGAGGCGAAGGGCCGCAACGCGTGATCGTAGTTCAGCCCGGATCGGTGGGCGGCGCATTTCTTCGATCACTGCACATGGAAATGCCTAGCATCGCGACCTGCGTGGTGCGCGTACCTTTCGATCACCCTCGCGCCTGCGAGTGGGTGCTGCAAGAAGCTTTTGCCGCCGAGGGACACAGCGAAGTCAGTTACGACGAACGCGGCACGCGGACGCAACCTTTCCTATACGCCCTGACCCTCAGTCCCACGCCTTCCGCTGCCTCTCTTACCCATGATGATGTGCTGCTGATTACCGGAGGAGGGAAAGGCATCGCCGCCGAGTGCGGCCTAAAGCTCGCCACCGCTTTAGGCGTGGGCCTTTTACTCATGGGTCGCTCAGACCGCAGCCTCGATCCGGTGCTGCAAATGAACCTGAAGAGGCACGAAGCCGCAGGGATTAACTTCCACTACGTCTCAGGTGATGTCACCAACTTCGAATCGACTCAGCGCGCCATTAAAGAAGGAGAAGCCGCTCTTGGGCCGGTTACAGCACTCCTGCATGCCGCAGGTGCAAACACGCCGCGGCCAATCAGCGCACTGGACATGGAAATCTTCCGGAGCACCCTTGCTCCCAAAGTTGATGGCCTCCGCAACGTTCTTTCAATCGTCGATCCGGATCGTCTGCGCATGCTGATTACTTTCGGCTCCCTGATCGCCCGAACCGGATTCCAGGGCGAAGCTGACTACGCATTGGCAAACGAGTGGATGACGCACCTGACCGAAGACTGGCAAGCCAAACATCCCCGTTGTCGATGCCTCGCCATCGAATGGTCCGCGTGGTCGGGCATCGGGATGGGTGCACAGGTCGCGAACACGGAAGTATTAAGAAGTCAGGGAATCTCCCTGATTCCTCCGGAATCCGGCACAGAATTTCTACTGGCGTTACTCTGCAGTGAAACGCCCGTGTCTGTCGTGGCTAGCAGCCGCTTCGGCAATCCTAAAACCTTGCAGATGGAACGGCCGCCTCTGCCTTTCCTGCGCTTCTTAGAGAAGGCCCGCGTGTTCTATCCGGGCGTGGAACTGGTGGTCGATGCCCGCGTCACATTGGAGACTGATCCTTATATAGAAGACCACGAACTTCATGGAGAGCGGATTCTTCCGGCGGTCATGGGCCTGGAACAAATCGCCCAAACTGCCATGACTGTTGCCGGAAGCAGCGTTCCCCCCATTTTTGAGAATGTGGAGCTTCTCCGGCCAATTGTGGTTGGCGATGGCTCAACGGTGCGCGCTGTCGCACTGATGCGCGGGCTAAGCCACGTCGAGGTCGCGTTGCGCGCCGACGGCACAGATTACTCCGTCAATCATTTCCGCGCTGTGTGCTCCTTCGAAGGCACGAGTGATTCCTTCCCGATCGTCCATTTTCCAAAGAGCCACGCGCCCATACCGCTGAACCCTGCACGCGATCTCTACGGTTCGCTTTTGTTTCAGGGCCCGCGCTTCCAATGCTTGCGTCATTACACTTACCTTTCCGCCGGCGCTTGCGCGGCGGAGCTTGCGCCGACGAACGCAACCTGGTTTGCAAGATATCTGCCCGACGAATTTATTCTGGGGCACCCGGGAGTTCGCGATGCGGCAATTCATGCCCTTCAAGCGTGCATTCCGCATCAGCGAGTGCTGCCGGTGGGCGTGGATCGCATTGTCATCAGCCAAACCGCTCCTCAACCTCCGATCACGTTGAGCGCAGTCGAGCGCGTGCGAGAACGCAACAATTTCGTTTACGACCTTGAGTTGAAGTCAGCCGATGGAAGAATCTGCGAAACTTGGGAGGGACTGCGCCTCCGAAGTGTGGAATCGCTGCCTGTGCCAGACAATTGGCCGATTCCTCTACTCGGGCCCTTTATCGAGCGGCGATTGCATGAGTGGATGCCCGGCTGTGGCGTCACCGCCGCGATAACGCGTAGCGACGGAGAGAATGGGCGGGGTGAAGCGACCATCCGCCATCTGTTACTTGATGAGATATCAGTCCTGCGTCGCGCCGACGGGAAACCGGACCTTCCATTCGTCGAAATTTCCGCCTCTCATGCGGAAGATGTGACCATGGCGATCAGCGGGCCCTCCCCTGTGGGCTGCGACCTCGAATTCCTGAGGAGTCGATCACCAGTTTTGTGGAAGGACTTGCTGGGCCCAAATTTCTTCTCGTTGGCGGTCCGGTTGGCCAAGGAAGCCGGCGAGGATCAAGATGCTGCCGCCAGCCGCGTCTGGACCGCATTAGAGTCGCTTAAGAAGGCGGGAGCTTCACGCGACATTCCGTTGATTTTGACTTGCATAGATAAAGGCGGCTGGGTGCGTCTCTCGGGCGGACCATGGAACGTAACCACCCTCGTTGCCGGAGTACAAGGGTGCGAAAATCGCCTCGCTATCGCTACCGCGATGCGATCGTCAGTTCTGCCAATCACGCTGGGTGCTCGCCGTAAAGAGACCGCACCCGCGGCTAAGGGCTGAATATGGCGCGGTCCTATGAATACCAGCACGTAGTCAGCTTCGAAGAAACCAACCTGGTAGGGAACGTCTATTACGTGAACTACCTGCGTTGGCAGGGACGATGTCGCGAAGCCTTCCTCCGCGACCACGCGCCTGAATTGCTAGCCGAGTTGTCAAAAGGCTTGTGCCTGGTTACCGTGCACTGCAGTTGCGACTACCTGGCCGAACTCTGGGCATTTGACCAAGTTGCCGTGCGCATGTTCATCGAAGAACTGACTCAGCATTACGTTGCGATGCGGTTTGAATACGTGCGAGAGATTGGAGGCCACACGGACGAATTGGTCGCACGAGGAAAGCAACGCGTGACCTGCATGCGCCGCAAAGGAGATCAAACCTTCCCGGAGCCCATTCCGGACAAGCTGCGGGCAGCTTTGCAAAGTTACGCCGAGGAGCGCACGCCCCTTTGAACATATCAATGAAGAGAAATCTCGCGATCCCTATTGTGGCGATCGAATCCGGCATTGCGGGAGAAGACAAGGCCCGCTTGCGAATACTTCAATCTGTCCAAACAGCAGCATTCTCTTTGCTCTGCCGAGGTCTGACAAAAGTCTCCATGGCCAAACCGAGGGATCACATACCGGAAAGCGAAAAAAAGCAGCTCGCCGGCGCGCGCAAAGATGTCAAGAGCTTGTTCAAACCCAGCCGTAAAGGGAGAATTCCCGGCGATCCCAAGCAGAGTTCGGTTCTTGGGCAACACGCAGTTGTGGAGAAACCCTTCGACGAGCCCGCTCTGGTGCATGCTACCCAATTCGGAGACATCGCAGCCTTCGAGCAACTGGTGAGGCTGCATGAACGCCAACTTCTAGCTGTCGCGGAACGCGTCACCCGCAACCATGAGGACGCGCAAGAAGCCGTACAGGATGCCTTTCTAAAGCTGTTTCAAAAAATAAATCAATTCCGGGGAAACTCGAAGTTGTCGACCTGGTTGTTTCGAGTCACAGTGAATGAGTCGTGCATGAAGCTGCGCAAAAAGCGCAAGAAAGAAGAGCTAATGTCCGCCGGTACGGCGAGAGCAAAGAGGATGGTGGCAAACATTGCGGATTCTGCCCCGAGTCCAGAAGAGGTGCTCACGGCCAGCGAGCTCTGGAAAAATCTGATCACAGCATCACAGAATCTCCTGCCAAGGTTGCGGCCTATTTTGTGGCTGCGGGTGGCAGAGGGACTCTCGGTCGAACAAATAGCGGTAACTCTCAATCTCCCCACCTCTGCTGTAAAGGCCAGACTGCACCGGAGTAGGTCGCAAATTCGCAGTCAGCTAATCGAACTGTCGGCCCGAGACCGGTTGCACAATGTGCCTCTAAAGCCGGAGCAAAACCCATGAGCAGGGAATCGAATGGGGTTCTCGGCATTCTGTTCCCTCAAGTCGCGAAAGAAAGCCTCGTCCGCAATGGCGCAAACACTTTCACCGAAACCTTGCAGTCCTATATCGCAAAAAAACTCTTTCCTGAACACCTGACGGTGCGCGGCAATCTGGTTGCCATCGATTACATAACCGAAGCCCTGATCCGGCATGGAACCATGGGCCGATACGAACTCTTCGTAGAGCCCGCGTTCATGGAAAAAGCCAAATCCTTCTCCGCCCTTCGAAGGCAGCACGGAGGCGAGATTCACGTCACGTCGGTGTTAGACATTCCCCGTGGGATAGATCGGTATTCGCTCAGCGCATTCTTTAATCCATCGGGCAACTTTACCCAACCGCTTGCATTGCGCAGTAACTTTGCATCGAAGTTGTTTCCCATCACCTTTCTCACTCACGGGTTCAGCCTGCACTCGATGCTGTACGACGGCTTTCTCCGCCTCTTGCTGGAGGGCACTTACAGCTGTGATTCTCTGATCTGCACCAGCCGCGCCAGTCGGCTGGCGATGGCAAACATCCTCGAGACAGTGGCGGACAATTTTAACCGAAGGTTTAACGCGACCCTCAAGTATCCCGGCCGGCTGGATGTAATTCCTCTTTGTGTGGACACGGCGAAGTTCAAACCGCAGGACAAAGTATCGCTACGCCGGCAGCTTCGATTACCGCAGGAATCGATCATCCTGCTCTATCTCGGCTACATCTCAGCGCTCAAAGCCGACCTTTTGCCTCTGTTGTTGGTGTTCCGCCGGCTCATAAAAGACAACCCAAACCGGCAGCTTCTCTTGCTGATCGCGGGTACCAAAGATGCGTCTTATGGCGACGCGCTGGAGAAATATGTAAGAGATTGTTCTCTGTCAAAGCATGTCCGCTTCATCGAGAACTTTTCCGATCAGACAAAAACCGCCCTCACCGCCGCGGCGGATATATTCGTTTCTCCCGGGGATAGCCTGCAGGAGAGCTTCGGCCTGACGGTGATTGAGGCCATGGCGTGCGGGATTCCACAAGTAGTCGCGGATTGGAATGGGTACCGCGATACCGTCTCCCACGGCGAGACAGGTTTTCTGGTCCCGACCTATTGGACGAAGTGCGATTCCGACCTGAGCCAAACCGGTAGTTTATTAGGCTGGGAGTTTGATCATCTTGCCTTGAGCCAATCGGTGGCGATTGATGTAGACCTCTTACAGTCCTACCTCCAAACAGTCGTTGAAAATGAGCAACTACGTCAGATGATGTCGGAGCGCTCCAGAAAGCGCGCCGAGACTCTATTCAGTTTCTCGTCTGTGGTGGAACGCTACGAAGAACTGTGGCGCGACCTTTCGCTCCGCGCCGCCGGATTGGCGTTCACAGAAAGCGATACGGCCTTCGCCAAGCCCCGCTATTTCGAGAGTTTTAGGAATCACGCAGGTTTGATACTCGGCGAAGATTCCGGTCTTAGCGTGACTTCACTCGGCAGGGAAGCGAGCCCTCAGGATCTTACGTCTCTGCTGCACGCGAAAGTATCAGGATACAAGACGATTGATCCTGACCTGGTTCAACGTACGCTCGATGCTCTGACAAAGGTTTCCAGTTCCTCTGTGAGAGATGAAGCCGTTGCTGGTCTCACGTTAGGAGAATTTGTTGAGTCGTTGACCCGTGTTCATACCGTCAATCCCGACTACATTCGACGACACGTGATGTGGCTGATGAAGCACGGCTTCATTAAGCCCGTGGCCTCGCAAGTTTATGAAGTTGAGGCGTACTGAAGCGAATCGCCCGCGGAGGTGTTCTTGCCTATCTCCCTAATCCTCGCCTGCATCTCCGCACTATGCGGTCTGCTCCCGCAGGCTGTAACGCCATCCGGGTTTGCCCTTGTGGAAGGATCGGTCGTCAATAAAGTCACCGGTTCGCCGGTCAAACACGCTCGCGTCATGTACGTGCAGGTGGGCCTATCATCGGGGCGGAACGCGCCGACGGCGGGAGTCAAGGACACCGATTCCGCGGGTCATTTCTCAATCGAGATCGCGCCCGGCTCTTACCAATTCTGGGCCGAGCAGTCCGGCTTCGTCCGTCAGTACTACGGCAGCCGAACCCCCGACGGCCCGCAGGCCGCATTGGCTCTCACCGCCGGCCAACAGCTGCGTGACGTGACTCTACAACTTATGCCATTGGGAGCGATCTCGGGACATGTTTTCGACGAAGACGGTGACCCTCTTCAGGGCACCAGCATTCAAGTGATGAAGTTTACCTTTTCGAACGGCCGCCGGCAGCTGGCGCCAGTGAGCGGCACCGCTTCCGATGACCGCGGGGAATATCGGGCGTACGGATTGCCCGCGGGACATTACTTTCTTCTCGCCGCTAGGAGGGAGTGGCCCGCCTATGCCGGACTTTTCTATCCCGGCGTCCCCGACCTCGCCTCCGCTACAGAGATTTCCCTGCCTGAGGGCGGTGATGTGACCGGCATCGATTTTTCGCTGCGAAACCTACATCTTGTGACGCTGCGAGGGCGACTGGTCACTCCCGCGCCAAATTTTGCAGACAGTCAGCTCCAAGTAATTCTCGCCCGCCGCGAAGGCGATGCCGCTTCTTATCTGGGTCGCGCCTCGGCGGTGGTCAATCAGGCTACCGGAACATTCGAGATACGGGATGTCATGCCCGGCTCGTATTGGCTTGTGGCCGCGCAACTTTACGGCAAGTATGAATTGGGCGGCCGCGTTCCACTGGAAGTGGCCGAGACGTCGCCGCCCGAGAATGTGTCAGTTTCGCTCACTCCCGGCTTTGAGATTAGAGGCAGTGTGGAAATGAATGGGGTGGGCAAGCTCCCCGGCTTCAAAGTCGGCATGAGGGCCTCGGAAAACTTGACCCTCGGCCCGCAGCCTACGACCACAGTCGATCCCCGAGGCGATATACAACTTGCCGGGCTAACTCCGGGTGTCTGGGATCTCATGATCGATTCTTTGTCAAATAACTATTGTGTGACGTCTGCGACATTGAATAATACTGACCTTCTTACTCAGCCAGTAACTCTCTCCGGTGATCCTCGGCAGACACTTCATATTGCTGTAAGTTCCACATGCCCGACAATCTCCGGTACAGTACTCGATGAGAACGGCCAGCCGCGCCACACCATTGTGCTCGTGGTGCCTGCGGAAGCGGAGTTGCGATCATCTCCACAGTCCTACCGCACCGTCCCCACCGATGAGCAGGGCGCGTTTGTCTTCAGAGGAGTCCGACCCGGCTCGTACAAGCTGTTTGCGCTGGAGGATGTCGCGCCTTTCGCATGGCTCGATCCAGATTTTCTGGCGCCGCTGGAGCCCGTGGCAGTGTCGATCTCTGTCTCCGACGGGGATCACGCCAAGCTCAGGCTGACACCGATTCCTCCGGAAGTCGTCCCTCCCACCCATTAGAACGCGCGCTCATACGATTAGCAATGTAGGAGTAGCCCAATCTCGTGCGTGCGGTTGTAATAGTCATCGCCTAACTAGGCGATAACAGGAGCGTGCGAGATGAAGCGTATCGGTCGGTTAGCAGCCGTCGCAGTATTATTGGTGGGTTGCTCGGTAATTACAGCAGCTCAAACCCAATGCACCCAGGGTTCAGGAGGAGGTTACGATCTCCTTCAGACTCCGAGTGGATCCACGGATGACTTGAGCACCATCGGCCTCGGTAAGGTTACCTTCCAGGGCGTGCCCCTGCCTTCAGTCGCAGAGGTCGGCACCGCTGATACCATTGTGCAACGTCAGAATGCCATACCCAACCCCATTCCGCAGACCGGCGCGTGCATTCCGATTCAGATTGTCGCTCTGTATCTTCAGAGCACCGGTACAGTCATTTGCAATAACTCGCAGTGCGGCAGTTATACCGGACAGCCGGTTACTGTCTACGCCACAATCAATCAAGTCCAGTCGATAATCCCCACAAGTCAGTTACCCCAATATGACACTCTCAACGCCTCGACCGGGACAATGACGGTATTCCCGAACTACACATTCAACACGAACGGAACCACAATCCAGGCAGACCTCATCGTCGTGCCGCCGGGATCTCCCGTTACCGCGACGAAAATCTTCAGCACGCCGATGCCGGCTGACAGCATCTCCGCGAGCGGCAGCTCGTGGACAACCACCGAGCCGGCGGGTTATCCCAATTCTCCGTATTTCCCGTCGGGCGGTTTTTATGTGAACTCGTTCGCCGGTTCACCAATGTTTGCTTCCCTGATTACAAGCCGCATCGCCCAGGGCCTTCTCTATGGCTTGGGTCTGCTCCTTGTAGGCATCTCAATAGTAAAAATTCGAAGCGGCGTCGCTAGTGGCCGGTTGAATTTGCGGCCCGTGTACTTGCTCGGGCTGGCTGCTGTCGCGTGGTTCGTGGCCTGGCGATCGAGCAACTTCGTCTTCCCCATGGTGGCTCAAGCAAAGGCCGTATGCGCGTCACACTCGGTTTCAGTCTGGGTGAATGAAGGGGGCACATACGTTGTCCACGTTATACAAACCGCAAACTGCTCACCCCTAAGCACTACCGCAACCGCCAGCGTCGGAACTCCCTAACCAGTGCTGCAGCGGAGAGGTTGTTCCATTCCATGGTTGCCCGTCTTCTTCTCGATGGGCAACCATTTCTTTTAGCGGCGCCCTGGACTGAAGCCAGATCGACCTGCCTGCGAGGCGCATCTACGGCTAGTGTGGTCCTACCATTGTTACGAATCGCGAACATAATAAGCTGGCGTGCTCCCGGCCGCGAGAAGTGTCGTAAAGTAACTCGCATCTCTCGTTGTTTTCCGCTCCGCAGGCGCTGACGTCTTTCAGGTCGCCTCACGCGGCCTTGCGATGTTATCCCGCTGCGCTGCACAACTCATGAAGTACACAACTCGACTGAAATCTGGAATAAGGAGGAACTCACCATGTCGTGTCTACGCCCGCTCCAGGCTTCTCAAAGATTGCTTGTCGCAATGCTAATTGCAGCGCTCTGCGCGCTGGTTCCCTTCGCTCAAGCCGCAACTTTATCGAAACCAGTCAGTTTCGGCCCCAATGTCTACGTATTCACCCCCACCATGCCGCTCAGCCAGATCCAGTCAACCGTCGACTCCATCGCAACCCAACAAATTCCCAACCAGTTCGGAACGCAACGCTACGCATTGCTTTTTGAGCCCGGGACCTATGGATCCACCGCTACTCCCCTCAACTTTCAGGTCGGCTATTACACGAGTGTGGCTGGCCTTGGGCAATCTCCCAGCGATGTCGTAATCAACGGCTCCATCGACGTCTACAACCAATGCGTCGATGGCAGTTGCACCGCGCTCGAGAATTTTTGGCGGTCCTTGTCGAACCTGACCATTAACGTAACCAACCCCACTTTCGGCTGCTACACTGGAGAATTTTGGGCGGTCTCGCAGGCCGCGCCCATACGCCGCGTGCTGGTGAATGGCGCGGCAACTTTTATGGATTACTGCACCGGCCCATCCTTCGCCAGCGGCGGTTTCGTCGCCGATACACAGTTCGAGGGAGGCAGCATCGTCAGCGGTTCCCAACAGCAATGGATCACTCGCAACAGCCAGATCGATGGCTGGTCCAACGGCGTCTGGAATCAGGTTTTCTCCGGCGTGATCGGCGCCCCTGCGCAGTGTTTTCCAGTGCAGTCGTCGTGCGGCGGTCCGTACACCACGCTCGCTACCAGCCCAACAACGCGAGAAGAACCATATCTATACATGGATTCCCACGGGAACTACAACGTCTTCGTGCCTTCCGTGCAGTTCAATTCGGCAGGCACAACCTGGGCCAGCGGCCAGACGCCCGGCACATCCATTCCAATCTCGAAGTTCTTTATCGCACAGCCAACTAGCACTGCAGCGCAGATCAACGCCGCGTTGCTCTTGGGCCAAAACCTCATACTCACTCCGGGCATCTACGACCTGAATCAGACGCTTTTGGTCACGCGTCCCGACGCCGTGGTGCTCGGCATCGGCTTCCCCACCTTGATTCCGGAGAACGGCATCGTTTCGATGATCGTCCTTCCGTCCAAGGGTGTAATGCTGTCTGGAATAATCTTCGACGCCGGAATTCCGAATTCTCCTCTGCTTCTTCAGTTTGGAACTCTATTCGGGCCAAGTTCCAGCTCTGATCCTGCGGCGATTCAGGATGTCTTTTTCCGCATCGGCGGCGCAGAGGCGGGTCAGGCTAACGTCAGCCTATCGGTTGGCAGCAACAACACAATCCTCGACGATATCTGGGCATGGCGCGCCGACCATGGCACCGGCGTCGGTTGGACTTCCAACACAGCCGATACCGGTCTAATCGTCACCGGCAACAACGTAACTGCCTATGGCCTGTTCATTGAGCACTACCAGCAATACGAAGTGATCTGGGCTGGCAATGACGGAACCGACATCTTCCTTCAAAACGAGATGCCTTACGATCCACCCAGCCAGGCCGCATGGATGGAGGCTCCCGGAGTCGACGGCTGGGCAGCTTTCAAGGTTACCAACAACGTCACCAGCTTCACCGGATACGGCATGGGCAGTTACAGCTTTTTCAACCAGGGTGTAAACATTTACGCCGCGAACGCATTCGAGGTACCCACAACCCTCAAATCAGCGAGTATGAATGACCTGCTTACGATCTTTCTCTCAACCGCTGGATTCGGCGGCATCCTGAACGTAATCGATAACACGGGAGGGTCCTCGACTATCGCCAATCCGGATACCCCGGTCACAGTGGTGAGCTACCCTTAACCACACCGCTTTTCCTGCGACTTCCGATCATGGGTCGCGGGGCGGTAATTTACGTTGTGGCAAAAACCAACCCCACCTCTACACGAGGTGGGGTTGCTCGACTTCGCGCCAGCCTTCCGAAACGACGCTGCTTGTTACTTCACAAGTTTTCGAATCACTGTAGTCAACTGCTCGGCGTTGAATGGCTTCACGATCCAGCCGGTGGCTCCTGCTTTTCGCCCGGCGTCTTTTTTTTCCGCCTGTGATTCGGTAGTCAGCATAAGGATGGGCACGAAGGAGTAGCCTGGCAGCTTGCGCACTTCCGTGATCATCTGGATACCGTCAAGATTGGGCATATTCAGGTCGGTAATGATCATGTCGAACTTATCTTTCCCAGCTTTAGTGAGGCCGTCTTTGCCGTCAACGGCATCGATCACGTCGAAGCCCGCCGACTTCAACGTGAAATTAACCATCTGTCGAACACTGGCAGAGTCATCGACGGCCAGAATTTTCTTCATCGTATCCTCCTCGCTCCCAACAAGCGGGGTCGATCAAATCACCGCTCCTTTCACGCCTCAAAACAACTCCACGCTGTTTCCGGTGAACGACTGTTGCAACACTGGTAAGGGCGATCCATGAAGCGCGGCATGCATCACCTCGCGCTCGATTTCGGTCGTGTAGTACGACGAAAACAAGCGCTCGGTCTCAGCGATGTCCAAATTTTCCATTGCAGCATGGTTCGCCTCCAGCGCGTGGATCGCTTCTTCGACTTCCGCAGCAGCGCTATCGAGGTGGGTGAAGCAGCCTTCCAACTGGCTTTCGGCGTCGCCAATCTCCGCCAGGCTGCGTTGCATTTCCTCCGTGATCGTTCGCATCTTCGCGGCCTCCGCGGCTACTAGCGCGGCGGCATTCCGAACCTTATTCAGGGCGGCGTCGGTCTCCGCTTGATCCTCACGCAGACTGCTTTGACTGGTTTCGGAAAAAACTTCCATCACCTTATTAGTCTGCTGCACCAGTTCCATCATTTCGTCGAGCGTCCGTTGCGATTGCTCCGTGATCGACGTCCACTGCTCGGACACTCCGCGAATCAGATTCGCGATCGCCGATACTACGACTCCCCTCCTACCCAGTCGGTTCGCCTCGATCAGCGAATTGAACATGAGTAACTGCAGGCGATCACGTATCGCCCTGGACTGTCGCAGATGTCCTTCAACCAGCGTTGCCATGCTGGAAAGTCCCGCGAGCGTGGCCTGCATTCTTCCGCCATACTCCTGGCTTTTCTGTTGCAGTACCTCGATCTCCGCCAGCTGAGAGGACAATTCTCGCTCCTGCCGCAGCACCACTGGACCAACATTGATGACTTCCGACGCGCTGAGCTGTCGAATACCGGTCATGCATCTTTGGATCTGCGACGCCCAATTCTCAACGGTCGCTTTGATGTTCTTCAGTTGGCAGGCTTGGATGGTTAATCCCGCGGAGGCTATCGACAGTTGATTGTCTTCGGCAGTTGTTGCGTTCGATATTTTCGCTGCGATGAGGTGGAGTGAGTGCTGCACGTGCTCGATCTGCTGGCGAGTGATGTCATGCGCTTGTATTGCCGCCACTACTCCTGCAATTTCTTGTTCAGTTTGTTCCACGCCAGTTCGAAAGCGCACCGGCACATCTGCCTGCTGGCTCAGATCAGATTCAATCACCCGTTGCGCCTCTGTGATGTCCTCTTCCATGCGAACTAACTCGCCGCGTAGCTTGGGCAAACTTGCCGCCAAAGCTGCCCGCGTCTCTTCCACCTCGTTCTCGCGGTTTTTAGTGTCGGCGGAGAGTTCGAGGGTTTGCTCAGACAGGGATCTAGAAAACGCCGACAGCTCCTCGGCCAAGAGCTTAAAGTCGCCGCCCGTTCGGCCCAGGTGCGCCACTTCGATATTGGTGAAAACACTCAGAGCCCGAAGATGGTGCGCAACTCCCTCCTGTCTGTGAGTGACGCTGGTCAATTGCCGCAACTGAGTCTCCTCCTTTCCAAGCGTGCCCAATACAGTTGTCGCTCCTTCCAGCCGGCGTTCCAGGAAGTCCCTCACGGTAAGGCAAAGCTCCCGCACCTTGCCCAGAACCGCCCCCATGCTCTCCTGCGCGATGCGCTCCACAATGTTCGCTGCCTGCTTCAAGATCCTTTCCGTCTGCCCGGCAAGAATCTTGAAAGCCTGAGTTGCCGCCTCGACGACGCTTCCGCTGCTGGCGGCCAATTGGTCCAAATCGCGATGTGCTTGCTCCAACTTACTCAGAATGTTGTTCTTGTCCGCGGCGTTCATCGCGGCGTGCTCTGCTCCACGCCGGCGCCGCGATGATTGCGGGAAAAGGAAATGCGCCGGCGCTCCCACCGGTGATTTTTCCGCCTGCCAATCGGCCAGTCCTGACATCTTCAGCTCTCACTCCCACTCTCTTCGAGTCTCCTTCACTTTGCTGCGGCGAGCACCGCTCGCGCGATCGCCGGCAAAGGGAGAATTCGATCCACTGCATTGCGCTTGATCGCCTCGTGCGGCATGCCGAAGACCACGCAGGTTTGCTCGTCTTGCGCGATGGTGAATGCTCCCGCTTGTTTCATTTCAAGCATGCCATTCGCGCCGTCGTCGCCCATCCCGGTCATGATTACTCCCACCGCGTTCTGCCCCGCATAGCGGGCTGCGGAGCGGAACAGCACATCCACAGAAGGTCGGTGCCGGCTCACCAAAGGTCCATCCTTCAGGTCGACGTAATAGCGCGCGCCGCTGCGTTTCAGCAGCAAATGATGATTCCCCGGCGCGATTAGCGCGCGTCCTCGCAGCACCGTGTCGTTAGGCTCCGCTTCCTTCACGGAGATTTCGCATAGGCCGTCCAGTCGCTTGGCAAAGGCGCGCGTGAACATCTCCGGCATGTGTTGCACGATCACCATGCCGGCGCAATCAGCCGGGAGTACCTCGAGAAAAGCCCTCAGCGCCTCGGTGCCTCCGGTGGAGGCGCCGATCGCAACAACTTTCTCCGTGGTCTCAACCATCGCCCCCGTGGAACGCGACAGGATGTGGTCAGCCGTCAGCTTGGGTTCGACAACGTGGGTGCTGTGCGCGCGCACCCGCGCTCCGGCGGCCGCTTTCACCGCGTTGCAAAGTATCGTCCGCGATTCTTCGATGAAGTGTTTGCTCCCCAGTCTTGGCTTGGCAATGATCTCGACCGCACCATACTCCAATGCCTTGAGCGCGCTCTGCGCCCCCTCCTCAGCCAGGCTGGAACAGATCACCACCGGAATCGGATGCTGGGCCATAATCTTCTGCAGAAAGGTCAGGCCATCCATGCGGGGCATCTCGATGTCCAGCGTGATGACGTCGGGTGCTTGCTCGCGCATTCTTTCGGCGGCCACTAACGGATCAGAAGCGGTTCCGATGACCTCGATGTCAGGATCGGAAGACAGCACCTCGCTCAGTGTCTGGCGAACTACTGCGGAGTCATCAACGATCAAAACCCGAATTTTGGCATGACTCATGGCTCACCAGGGATTTAGGTCTTTTCGAGTAAGGCGTCGCAACAGCACTTCGCCGGTCCAAGTGTTGAATTGAATCGTGCGGCCTGACGAACCGCCCACATCCTGGGCGCTCACATGCAATTTCTCCTTCTCCAGAACCTCGATCGCAATGTGCCAATTCTGATAGCCGACGGTGTTCTTTCTCGACTTGCTTACATGAACCGGCAAGACATCCGCGCCGCCAAACACTTTAACCTGCACTTCGCTGCGCGCTGCGCCGAAGCCTTCGAATTGCCGGATCAAGTTCCTAATTGCAAAATCCACATAACGGTAGCCTTCGATGGCCTGCATCCCGGGCGGACATATCGGCAATACCCCGTGGCACAAGGCGCCAATCCCAAGGCTCTGGCTCCAGAACGTAACCCCCACGCAGGACCCCAGTATTGTTCTCAAAATCGACGGTGCGCGGGCGATGTGCATCTCCCCCGGTTGCAGGTACACACTCAGCAGTTCAGTTTCGATGTCGGCCATCGTTCTCCGTTCTCCGGTAAAGTGCGGGTGCAACCGGCACCAGAGGAACGTCCATCTGGTGCAGGCTCTCCGAGTGGCCCACAAAAATGTAGCCGCCCTGTACGAGCTGCCGGGCTAACTTCCAGAACAGCCGCTCTTGCGTCGGCCGATCGAAATAAATGATCACGTTGCGGCAGAAAATGGCGTGTGCCAGCTCCGACATGCCAAATTCTTCCATCAGATTCAGTCGCCGGAAGGTCACCATCTCCCGCAACTCCGGAACCACTCGCAGCAGCTTCGATTCCGCGTCGCGGCTGCGCATGAAATATTTCCTCCGCAGGTCCGCCGGCACCGGGTTTACCACCTCTGAATGAAATACCCCCCGCTTGGCCTTTTCGAGCACTGCGGTCGAGATATCGGTTGCCAGTACCCGAAAGTGAAAGCCGGGATGAACTCGGGCGTATTCGTTCAAAACTATTGTCAACGTGTACGGCTCTTCCCCGGTGGAACAACCCGCGCTCCAGATCAGCAGCTCCTGCCCGTGCCGTTTTGTGATCTCCGGAAGAACCTTCCCCACCAGGAGATCGAAGTGCTCCTTCTCGCGAAAAAAATCCGTCTTGTTGGTGCTGACCGCATCGATCAGATGAACCATTTCTTCGGCATCGTGGCCATGTCCATCGAAGAGATATTTGCAATACTCGCCGTAGGAGGCGAGGTTCAGCTTGCTCATTCGCCGCCTCAGCCGGCCCTCGAGCATGGTCTTTTTGTCCGAGGTAAGGTTGATTCCGCACTGTTCATAAATCAGGGTGCGGAGCCGGTTGAGATCCTGCGCGGAAAGACTGTCGATGCGGCTGGTCATAAAGACACCGGATACAATGGAGCGCTTTCCGCCTCAACAAACAGCTCTCACGCGCTCGCTTCCGCAAGCGCGCTCCCTTCTGCGCTTCGCACGACCGCTACTTCTTCGGCCGAGAACACGCGATCGATGTCAAGGATCATGATGAACTGCGCTTCGCGCTTGCCCATGCCCTTGATGAAGTCGGTGTGGATCTGCGTTCCGATCGTGGGCGCGGGCTGAATCTGGTCGGGCTCCAAGTCGATCACTTCCTCCACGGAATCCGCCAGCGCGCCAATCACTGTCGCTTCGCCTTCCAGAAAAACTTCGACAACCACAATGCAAGTGTTCCGCGTGCGCTCGGTTTTCGACATGTGAAAACACAGCCGAAGGTCAACGACAGGAACCACGCTCCCGCGCAAGTTGATCACGCCGCTCATGAAATCTGGCGTCCGGGGAATCTCTGTGATGGTAGTGAAGTCAAGTACCTCACGCACCTTCGCAACGTCGATCCCAAAGATCTCATTGCCCAGCTTGAAAGTGAGATATTGCCGCGTCTCGGTTATTTCGCTGACACTCATAGTCGTCTCCTTCGGCGGGTAAGGGCCCGCTCCCAATCTCCTCCGGAATTGCGCCGCAAGCCATCAGTAACGCTCGAACTCCTTGTCGAGCGCGTCGCCCTTCTCTTTCAACTTCAGGTGAACTCCCGCTTTCGGTCCCGATTTTGGTGCCGGTATGTGCGCTCCACCATCCGGCTTGCTTGGCCTGGCTGTCGCGGGCTCGGTGCCGGCCCCGGCACGGGCCGCTTTCACCATCGGCCGGTTCGCTGCGCGGCCCGCGGTATCGTCTCCTGTGTGAAAAAATCCCAGCGCGCTCATTAGCTGGTCCGATTGCGCGGTTAACTCTTCGGTTGTCGCTGCCATCTCTTCCGACGCCGACGCATTCTGCTGAATGACCTTCTCAAGCTGCTGCAACGCCTTATTGATCTGCTCCGCTCCCGTGTCCTGTTCTTTGCTGGCCGCCGTAATTTCCTGCACCAGTTCTGCGGTCTTCTGGATGTCCGGCACAAGCTTATCGAGCATCTCGCCAGCTTTTTCGGAAACCTTCACCGTGGTTCCCGAGAGTTGGTTGATTTCGCCCGCCGCCTTTTGGCTGCGTTCCGCGAGCTTGCGTACCTCCGCGGCCACCACGGCAAACCCCTTGCCATGCTCACCCGCGCGTGCAGCTTCGATTGCCGCGTTCAGCGCGAGAAGGTTTGTCTGCCGCGCGATTTCCTCGATGATCGAAATCTTGCTGGCAATCTCCTTCATCGCCGTAACCGCTTCAATCACCGCTCTCCCGCTTTCCTGTGCATCCTTCGCCGACTTGTTCGCGATCTTGTCGGTCTGTTGCGCGTTGTCGGCGTTCTGCTTGATGTTGGAGACCATTTCCTCCATTGAAGACGATGCTTCCTCCGCCGACGCCGCTTGCGTGGTTGCGCCGTTCGAGATTTCCACCGATGCGGTGCTGATCGATCCACTGGCCGACGACACTTCGCCTGCGATGGTGCGGATTTCTGTGACCGTGCGAGTGAGGTCCGTCACCATCGTTCCCATGGCCTGCATGAGCTTGTCTTGCGGGGAACGCTCGCGAATGGTCACGGTAAGGTTCCCCTGGGAAATTTCCTCGGCCGCGTGAGTGATGTCGTTCATCGCGCCGATCAGCGTATTCAGATTGGTCTTGATGGTGTTGAATTCTCCGTGATACGTGTCGGTTATCGCGGATGGGACATCACCTTTGCTGATGCGATCGACGTAGTTGGCCGAAAAAAGCAGAGGCGCTATCACGGCGTCGAGTATGTTGTTCACGCCGCGCACGATTTCCGCGTAAGCCCCGCGGAACTGGTCGTGGTGGCCGCGTTCGGCTAATAGCCCTGCCTTTGAGGCATCGGTTAGGCGTGCCAATTCCTTCTGCAGTGACTGCAGAACTATGGCGACATTATTCACCGCCTGCTTCATCTTCTCGTGGTCGCCCTTGTAGGTTTGAGCGATTAGTTCGTCGATCTTCCCGCCAGAGATCTGCGCCAGGATGCGGTTGCCTTCGCCGATCGGCAGCAGAATCGCGTCCAGCATGGCATTGACCCCGCGCACGATCTCCGCATAAGCACCCTGAAATTGATCCGGCTTTCCGCGCTCGGAAAGTTGACCATCCTTCGAAGCGTCGGTCAGCCGCGCCATTTCTTTCTGCAACCCTTGCACGGCAATGGCAACGTTGTTCACCGCCAGCTTCATTTTTTCGTGATCGCCCTTGTAGGTCTGTGCGATCAGTTCGTCAATCTTGCCTGCGGAGATTTGCGCCAGGATTCGGTTCCCCTCGCCGATGGGCACCAGAATCGCGTCGAGCATCGCGTTCACGCCACGTACAATGTCCGCGTACGCGCCTTGAAATTGCTCCGGCTTGCCGCGCTCGGAAAGCTGCCCTTCCTTCGAAGCATCGGTCAGGCGCGCCATTTCCTTCTGCAACCCTTGCAGCACGATGCCGACATTGTTCACTGCCAACTTCATCTTTTCGTGATCGCCGCGATAGGTCTGCGCGATCAGTTCGTCGATTTTCCCGGCGGAGATCTGTGCCAGGATTCGATTGCCTTCCCCGATCGGTAAGAGAATCGCGTCCAGCATCTGATTCATGCCATGCACAATCTCCGCGTACGCCCCCTGGAACTCGTTTGCCTTGCCACGCTCCGAAAGTTGCCCTTCTTTGGAAGCCTCCGTGAGCGTCACCATCATCTTTTGCAAGTGCTGCAGGACAATGGCGACATTATTCACTGCCTGCTTCATCTTTTCGTGATCGCCTTTATAGGTTTGCGCGATCAGTTCGTCGATCTTTCCGCCGGAAATTTGCGCCAGAATGCGGTTGCCTTCGCCAATGGGCAACAGAATCGCGTCCAGCATAGCGTTGATGCCCTGCATGATTTCGCGGTGAACGCCTTCAAACCTGTCTGCTTGGGCGCGCTCGCTCAGGCGCCCTTCCTGCGATGCATCCACCAGTCGCATAATCTCTTGCGCGACCAGCAACTGCGTTTCTTCATTTTGCGGACGACCCTTTTTCCCATTTCCATTGCCTGCTGCACGGATGGATTTCTGCTTGGTTGTTTCAGTTGCGCTTGCCATGCGTTATCTCCTTTTCGGTGCCCACTAGTTGAACCAACTTATCTCGCGCTTGTGCCTTCGACCATAGAACCGTCTTGCATGCAAATCCCTTCGAAGCTTCCGATCCCGTCGCCTCCCGTGCGGCTCCCTTCGCGATCAACAGCGCTCGAAACCCCGCCACCTCTCCTAATCGTCCAATTCTTTAAACGGCTGCAGCCACGGCCCTGAAAGTTGCCCCCGCTAAATCCGTTTTCCGACCAAGTGACATTTTGCGAATCACCTCCTGCGTCAGCCGGTGCAAATCAAGAATCAGCGCCACGCTTCCGTCGCCCAAAATCGTCGCGCCCGAGATGATCTGCACATTGTGGTAGAGCCGTCCCAGATTCTTGATCACCGTCTGGTGATCGCCAAGTACCTGGTCGACCACAAAGCCGTATCTGCCATGCTCGGTTTCCGCGATCATCACCTGCTCCCGCTCCGGGCGGTCCACGCGCATCTGCAGGTACTCGCTTAGACGGATGTAGGGAACGATCTCGCCGCGAATGTTGGCCAGGTGTTTTCCGTTGGCGTTCTCGATGTCTTTCTTCGTGAGTTCCACGCATTCCGTGGTGTTGGCCAGCGGCATCACGTAGCGGGCCTCGCCCACGCGCACCAGCAATCCATCAATGATCGCGAGCGTAAGCGGCAGGCGCAGCGCCACAGTTGAACCAAGTCCGGGCTGGCTGGAGATCTCAATGCTTCCGCGCAGCGCCTCGACGTTGCGGCGCACCACATCCATGCCCACCCCTCGTCCGGAAACATCGGTAACCTCGCGAGCGGTAGAAAAACCGGCGGCCAGGATGAGAGAGAACACCTCCGACTCGCTCAACCGTGCGTCGGCGGCGATCAGCCCTTTCTCCACCGCCCGCGCCCGCACCGCCTCGCAGTCAATGCCCTTGCCATCATCGGACACGGAGATGAGAACCTGCGCCCCCGCATGGCGCGCGGAGAGATGAACATTGGCCGTGCTTGATTTGCCCGCCGCCTGGCGAACTTCATGCGATTCAATGCCGTGATCCATGCAGTTGCGGATCAAATGCATCAGCGGATCGTGCAGCTGGTCGATGACGGTTTTATCGAGCTCGGTATCGCCGCCTTCAAACGAGAGCTCGACTTTCTTGTGCAGAGTGCGTCCCAGGTCGTAAACCAGCCGCTTCATGCGCTCGAAAGTTGATCGCAGCGAGACCGTGCGCATGCTCATCGAGGTCTCGCGGAGCTCTGCGGTCAAAGCCTCAACTTCCTCCACCGCTGCCTGCATATCGCGATCCTCGCTGCGCGCCGAAAGCTCCGCCAGCCGCGCCTGCACGGTCACCAGTTGACCGACCAGATCGACAAGCTGATCCAGCTTCAAGGCAGCCACCCGAATGCTCGCCGCTTGAACATCTTTATCGGTAGAGCGGCGGCCTGCCCCCGAACGTCGTTCGTCCGCCGCCGCAATCTCACTGACAATGCTTTCCGCCGTGGGAACAAGATCTGCCGCTTCAATCGCCAGTTGGCAGCAATCCTCCACGAACATGAAGACGTCGCGGATCGCATCTTGCGTGGCTCCCGTGGTGAGCTCCATCTCCCAACTGATGTAACAACGCTGCGGATCAATCTCGGCCAAGGCGGGGATGGATGACGGGTTCGCAGTAACCACCAGATCCCCCAGTTGGCGTAGCTCGCGAAGCAGCAGAAGCGGATTGGTACCGTTGCGGGTAAGGTCTGCGCCCGGAGCGAATCGGATGTGCCAGGGGCGTAGGGCGCCAGCAGGTTCGACGGGTGGGGGCTCGCCCACCGCCGTTTCTTTCGTCGAAACGGCTTGTTGTGCGCCGGTCAGAGTGCTCAGTTTCGCCAGAATGTCGGCTGACGCCGCGGGCTCCGCTCGGCCCTGCCCGGCAGCTTCATCCAGCATGGCTTTGATCTGATCGACCGCCGCCAGCGTGAGGTTAATGAGATCCGGAGTGGCAGCAAGGCTCCCGTTCCGCACTTGATCAAAGGCATTTTCCACGTGGTGGGTAAAGGCGGCGATGTCGTCGAAGCCGAACATCGCCCCGGAACCTTTAATGGTATGCAGTGCACGGAAGGTTCGTCCCACCAGTTCGGCATCGTCGCGGCGCTCGTTCAACTCGAGTAGAGCCGATTCCAGCTCAACCAAAACCTCACGGGCTTCCTCCTGATAAGCCTGTCTGTACTGGTCGGTCATCCGCGATTCTCTGCCGTCGTTGGATTGGCGCTCGAATTTTCCGCCTCGGAAACGACTGGTATAGGAAGGTTCTCAAAACCCGCTTCGCAAATGGTGGCGTGGATCGGTTCGGGCACTTGTCCAGCAATCCTGAATAAGGTGCCGGCTTTCTCAGCTTCGCGCCAGGCCGCATAGAGCAACTGAATCGTGGTTGCATCCACCTCGACAGCGCCGGACAAATCCACCCGCACTTCGGTTCCAGATGAGATTGCCCTTACAAGCGCCTCCTTCAACTCTGCCGCGGAGGCAATATCAACCTCGCCCTCCAGGCAGATAACAGCCGTTTTTTCAGCCTGATCCAAAATGACCGACACTTTTATCCCGCAACTACGTACTCGTTACAGAAGATTGGGCGCCCTCAGCGAATCATCGGCTTGCCGGATAAGAACTTGAACGATCGCGTTGCATTTCCGACCAAATCGAGTAGGAAGGGAAGCGATGGGCAGGAAGGACAATCGGTGGGTAGAGGTTTGAAATGCCGCCCTCGCAGTGTGACCGCCGGTTGACTGTGCGATATTTAAAGCTGGACGGCCCCCGCGCCAAGCCCATATTCATCCACAAACATTTACACTTCATTACGAATTCTTTATCGCATTGAAAGCCGTAATCTGTTTCCATGAAATGCGTGTCGTAAAGAGCATGGGATTGTTGCACTCCGCATATTTTTGGTGAACGCGACAGGATCGAGGCAACAGTTTATTCGAGAAGAGCTACGAATGATGGGCGCGGCGCGTACGTCCGCAGGCAGTTCGGTCAGATGACGCACGAGCGTTTAGAATCGTCTGCGAAAGTGGCAGCTCGTACTCTTGCGGGCAGCGGATAAGAGTCATCTTAAATTTTGGGGCGAAATGCGAATATTATGCCTATGGGTATCACAATATTCCGGATAGGACGTTCATTGCGTTTTCGCAACGCTAGATCACCCGCCCATATCGACTCATGCAAGAAGAACGGCTAGAAACCAACTCGCGCGCTCCGTCCATTGATCCTGCGCACCAGCTACCGCCCGCCGAATCTCGGCACAAATCGGGATGGCAACGGCTGTTGGTGTGGGCGGCAATTCTCTTAATCTTCGGGATCGTCTTTTGGCTGGTGCTGCGTCATCACGAGGACGCCAAGAGCACCGCAGCGCCCTCGCGGCGTGGCGCCACCGGTCCCGTCACCACCCAGGTCGCGACCGCCCAGAAGGGAAACATCGGCGTGTATCTGGACGCGATCGGCACCGTTACTCCCGTCTACACCGATTCGATCACCAGCGAAGTCATGGGAATGGTGATTGCCGTTCACTACCAGGAAGGCCAACTCGTGCGCAAAGGCGAGCCCTTGATCGATATCGATCCGCGTCCTTACGAGGCGCAGTTGCTTCAGGCCGAAGGCGCGCTCGAGCGCGATACGAATGTGCTGGCACAGGCAACCATGGATTTGCAGCGTTATCGCGATGCATGGGCGAAAAACGGCATTCCCAAACAGACCCTCGACGATCAGGAAAAGATCGTGCTGCAGGACCAGGGAACCGTGAAGAACGATCAGGGCACGGTTAATTATGACAAGGTACAAGTCGCGTTTTGCCACATTACGTCGCCCATCAGCGGGCGCGTTGGGCTGCGATTGGTGGACCCCGGAAACGTAGTGCAGTCGAGCGGCACGACGACCCTGGCGGTAATCACCCAACTGCAGCCGATTACCGTGATCTTTACCGTGGCCGAAGACAGCCTCGCACAGGTGCAGTCGCAAATACGGCAGCATAAGAAGTTGACAGTCGATGCCTACGATCGCGCACAGCAGAAAAAGATCGCCAGCGGCAAACTGCTGACGTTCGATAACCAGATCGATACGACAACCGGTACGGTTAAAATGCGCGCGCAGTTTGAGAACAAAGACAATTCTTTATTTCCCAATCAATTCGTAAATACCAGACTGCTGGTGAATACTCTGCAAGGCGTCACGCTGATTCCTTCGTCTGCTATTCAACACAATGGCCAGACCGCATTCGTCTATGTGATCCAGAACGACACCGCGCAAATCCGCAACATTAAACCCGGTGTCACGGATGCCGGCCAGACGGCTGTGGAAGGCATCAATCCGGGAGACGTAGTCGCCAACAGCAGCTTCGACAAGCTGCAAAACGGCTCGAAGATTGTAGTTTCCAAGCAGCCCGTGCCGGCCAGTTCGAGCGAGGGTTCAGCTCCGTGAGTCCGTCGCGGCCATTTATTTTGCGGCCGGTCGCGACCTCGTTGCTGATGGCCGCAATTCTGCTCGTCGGTCTCGTCGCGTACACGCAGCTTCCGGTGTCGGCGCTGCCCGAGGTCGATTATCCGACCATCCAGGTCCTCACATTTTATCCAGGCGCCAGTCCGGATGTTGTCGCCACTACCGTGACCGCGCCGCTGGAGCGGCAATTCGGCGAACTGCAGGGACTCAGCCAGATGACCTCCACGAGTTCGGGAGGAACATCGGTCATCGTGTTGCAGTTCACATTGACCCTGAATATCGATGTTGCCGAGGAGGAAGTTCAGTCGGCAATCAACGCGTCGCAGAGCTACTTGCCCTCCAATCTGCCGGCGCCCCCCGTATATAGCAAAACCAACCCGGCCGACGCGCCTGTCCTCACGCTGGCTATCACCTCCGATTCCATTCCGCTATCGCAAGTGGAAGACTTGGTCGATACACGGCTGGCTCCGAAATTATCGCAATTAAATGGAGTGGGCTTGGTCAGCATCAGCGGCGGCCAGAAGCCGGCGGTTCGCATTCGCGTAAACCCGGTGGCGCTCTCTTCCTACGGCATCAATCTGGAGGACGTGCGCACAGCCCTGACTCAGGCGAGCGTGAATGCGGCCAAGGGAAACTTCGATGGACCGCGGCAGGACTACCAGATCGACGCCAACGACCAATTGGTGAGCAGCGCGGATTATCGAACCGTGGTTGTTGCCTATCGCAATGGCGCGCCCGTCATGCTGACCGACGTCGCAGAAGTGATCGATGGCGTCGAGAACAACAAGCAGGCGGCGTGGATGAACCAAACCCCCGCCGTAATTTTGAATATTCAGCGGCAACCCGGCGCCAACACCATCAGCGTAGTCAAGAGCATCAAGGCGCTATTGCCGCAGCTCGAAACCAATCTTCCCGCTTCGATTCAGGTCACCACGCTGACCGATTTAACCACCGCGATCCAGGCCTCAGTATCCGACGTCGAATTTGAATTAATGCTCACGATCGGGCTTGTGGTAATGGTGATCTTTCTGTTTCTGCGCAGCCTCTACGCCACCATCATTCCCAGCATAGCCGTGCCGTTGTCACTGGTGGGGACGTTCGCCGCCATGTACGCGCTCGGCTATAGCCTGGATAATCTGTCTCTCATGGCGCTGACGATCTCCACCGGTTTTGTGGTGGACGACGCCATCGTGATGATCGAAAACATTTCGCGCTTCATCGAAATGGGCGACCCGCCGATGGAAGCGGCCCTGAAAGGCGCGGAACAAATCGGCTTCACGATTGTTTCGCTGACGGTCTCTCTGATTGCTGTGCTGATCCCTCTGCTGTTCATGGGAGACGTGGTAGGCCGACTCTTTCGCGAGTTCGCCGTGACCCTCGCGGTCACCATCGTCATCTCCGCGGTCGTTTCCCTCACGCTCACTCCGATGATGTCCGCGCGAATTCTGCGCCATGAGCCTAAGGAGCAGCAGGGACGTTTTTATAAGGCATCCGAGCGCATGTTCGAACGGATGATCGCTTTCTACGGGCGAACCCTGAAATTCGTTCTGCAATATCAAACCATTACGCTTTTTGTGGCGCTGGGGACGCTGGTTCTTACAGTGTTCCTCTACATCATTATTCCCAAGGGGTTTTTCCCGGTGCAGGATACCGGCGTAGTTCAAGGCATTTCACAAGCGCCCGAAACCATCTCTTTTGAGGCGATGGAGGAAAAGCAGCAGGAACTGGCCAAGATTATTCTCGCCGACCCGGCCGTGGAGAGTCTGTCGTCGTTCATCGGCGCCGACGGCACTAACACAACGCTCAACAGCGGCCGTTTCTCGATTAACCTGAAACCGCTTTCCGATCGCAACCTGAGCGCCGCCGATCTCGTGCGCAGGCTGCAATCCAACTTGAAACAAGTCCAGGGCATTGCGCTCTATATGCAACCGGTGCAAAACATCACCGTGGACGATCGCGTGAGCCGCACTCAATATCAGTACACGCTGGAAGATCCTGACGCCAATGAACTCAACGATTGGACGAATCGCTTTGTCACGAAACTGAAAACCTTGCCGCAACTGGAAGATGTTGCAACCGATCAGCAAACTGGGGGGCTGGCAGTTTCGCTGGTCATCGATCGGGTCACGGCCTCGCGGCTGGGGATCGCTCCTTCGACGATCGACAACACGTTGTATGACGCTTTTGGGCAGCGTCAAATTAACACGATGTATACCCAGCTCAATCAGTATCACGTGATTCTGGAAGCTCAGCCGCAGTTTCAGGTTGACCCGAATAAGCTGGGGGATTTGTATGTGCAGGCGAATGCTTCGTCGGGAACTTCGGGGCCCGGAGCGGCCAATTCTTTTTCTGCCTCCGGATCTTCTTCCGCGGGATCGAATGCGACCACAACTTCGGTGCTCTATACGCCAACCGCTAGTGCCAGCGTGCTTGCGCCCCCTGCGAATGCGCTCTCGTCGAATAGCTCATCTTCAACCTCGTCATCCTCGGCGAACTTTACCAGCAGCTCCGCCATGGCGAATGCCGTGCCCCTGAGCGCGTTTACACATTTTGAACGCGCAAAAGAGCCGCTCTCCATCACTCATCAAGGGCAGTTTCCGGCGGTCACGGTGTCGTTCAATCTGGCTCCCAATGCGGCACTCGGAAGCGCCATTACAGCGATCGACAAAGTGCAGCAGGACATGCACATGCCGCCCAGCTTGCAGGCAGATTTTCAAGGTACGGCGGCATCGTTCCGCAACTCGCTCTCGAACGAGGCTTTGTTGATTCTCGCTGCATTGGTCACGGTCTACATCGTGCTGGGCGTGCTGTATGAAAGTTTCATCCATCCGGTTACGATTCTTTCCACTCTTCCCTCCGCCGGAGTAGGCGCACTGCTCGCGCTGATGTTATTTCGCCAGGACCTGAGCGTGGTCGCAATTATCGGCATCATCCTGCTAATTGGAATTGTGAAGAAGAACGGAATCATGATGGTCGATTTTGCGCTGGAGGGAGAACGCGAGCACGGCAAGAACGCAACCGAGGCGATCTATGAAGCCAGCCTGCTGCGCTTTCGTCCCATCATGATGACGACGATGGCCGCGTTGTTGGGCGGCATCCCATTGGCTTTAGGCACGGGAATAGGCTCCGAAATTCGACGGCCACTGGGCATTGCCATGGTGGGCGGACTTTTGTTGAGCCAGGCTCTCACGCTCTACACCACTCCGGTGATCTACATCTTTTTCGACACCCTCGGGGAAAGATTTTCCCGCAAACGTTCCCGCGGAACCTCGCAAGGAACGTCGCAGGGCACATCGCAACCGGCGGAACAGTCATGAATCCTTCCGCGCTATTTATCGAGCGGCCGGTCGCCACAACTTTGCTGACCATTGCCATCGCCATTGCCGGTGCGATTGCGTATGTGGTACTGCCGGTTTCACCACTGCCCCAGGTAGACTTTCCTACCATCTCCGTATCAGCGTCGCTGCCGGGAGCGAGCGCACAGATTATGGCGTCGTCGGTCGCGACACCGCTCGAGCGGCAGTTCGGCCACATCGCCGGGGTCTCGGAGATGACCTCTGCGAGTTCGCTCGGCAGCACGTCGATCACGATCCAGTTCGATTTAAGCCGCAATATTGACGGAGCGGCGCGCGATGTTGAGGCCGCGATCGCCGCGGCTCGCACCTATCTGCCAGCCAACCTGCCGGCGAATCCGACCTACCGGAAAGTAAATCCCGCCGACTCTCCCATCATGATTCTGGGTTTGACCTCCAAGAAATACGACCAGGGAAAGCTGTATGACGAAGCTTCGACGGTGATGGAGCAGAAGCTTTCTCAGATCAACGGTGTGGGACAAGTCGCGGTGGGCGGAAGTTCGCTGCCGTCGGTTCGCGTCGATGTAAACCCCACCCAGCTCAACAATTACGGCCTGACGTTAGCGAATATTCAAGCCGTATTGAGCACCCAGAACGCCGACATCGCGAAGGGGCAACTATCTGATGGCTATATAACAGCCGACATCATCGCCAACGATCAGATCTCAAAAGCCGACGACTACAAACCGATCATCGTTGGCTACCACAACGGCACAGCGGTGCGGCTCGAGGACGTGGCTCAGGTCACCGACGGGGTACAGAACATCCGCTCCGCCGGTTATTTGAACGGGATCCCCTCGGTCACCGTCATTATCTTCCGCCAACCCGGCGCGAACATCATCCAGACCGTCAACAATATTCGCAGCCAGTTGCCATTCCTGCAGGCTTCGATTCCGCAAGGCATCGACACCACGATCGTGCTTGACCGCACTACTACGATTCGCGCCTCGGTGGACGATGTGGAACGCACGCTGGTGATTTCGGTGGCGTTGGTCATTTTGGTGGTTTTTATTTTTTTGCGGAATGCGCGCGCTACCATCATTCCGAGCGTCGCCGTTCCCGTCTCTCTCATCGGCACCTTCGCCGTCATGTATCTGTTGGGTTATAGCCTCGATAACCTTTCCCTGATGGCGCTAACCATATCGACGGGCTTTGTGGTGGACGATGCCATCGTGGTGATGGAGAACATCTCGCGCCACCTTGAAGAAGGAGTCGAGCCATTCAAGGCGGCTCTGCTGGGCGCAAAAGAGATCGGGTTCACGGTGTTTTCCATCAGCGTTTCGCTGGTCGCGGTTTTCATCCCCATTCTCATGATGGGAGGCATTGTCGGGCGTCTGTTTCGCGAGTTCGCAGTTACGCTTTCGACTGCCATCGTTGTTTCGATGGTGATTTCGCTGACCACAACTCCCGCCATGTGTGCGCACCTGCTCAAACCGGAGACCAAAGAACAGCACGGCAGGATGTATCGTGCGAGTGAAAAATTTTTCTCTGGGATGCTTGAGCTTTATCGCCGCACGTTGCTCTGGACACTGGATAACTCGGTGCTGATGCTGGTGGTTTTGATTCTTACGGTGGCATTGAATGTGGTGCTGATTTACAAGATCCCCAAGGGATTTTTCCCTCAGCAGGATACCGGCGCCATCGTCGGAGGCGTGCAGGGGCCGCAGGATTCTTCCTTCCCCGCGATGGACAATTCGATTCGGCAGTTGGTCGGCGTGATCAAGAGCGACCCCGCGGTTGCTAACGTGAACGCTTATACCGGCGGAAACGGGGCTACCAATGCGGGTTTCATCTACATCGCCCTGAAGCCGCTGGATGAGCGCAAGATCGGCGCCGCCGACATCATTAACCGGTTGCGCCCCAAGTTGAACCGATTGCCCGTGGCTTCCGCATTCCTGCAGGCGGCGCAGGACTTGCGCATCGGCGGCAGATCGAGCAATGCACTTTATCAGTACACGATCCAGTGCGATAACGTGGAGGATTTGTCGAAGTGGGGACCTGTCCTTTTAGCGGAAATGAAGAAGCTTCCTGGACTTCAGGACGTGAATTCTGACCAGCAGAATGGCGGACTGCAGGAGTTGGTGACCTACGATCGACCCAGCGCGGCGAGGTTAGGAATGACAGCGCAGTCTCTGGATTCGTCGCTTTACAACGCGTTCGGCCAGTCCGAAGTTTCCATCATCTATACGCAGCTGAATCAGTACTACGTGGTCCTCGAAGTCGCCCCACAATATTGGCAGAGTCCGGAAGGCCTGAAGGATATCTACCTGCGCAGCGCCAGCGGCAGTGCGCCAAGCGGCAACCTGCCGGGGAGCGGTAACATTCCCCTCACCACGGTCGCCAGCTATCAATCCGGCACTACACCTCTCGCTGTGAATCACACCAGCTTGTTTCCATCGGTGACCGTATCTTTCAATCTAGCGAATGGCGTGTCATTAAGCGATGCTACGCTGCGCGTCGCTCAAATGCAGCAGAGGTTGGGGACACCCCCGACGATTCGGGGTTTCTTCGCCGGGACCGCGCAGGCGTACCAGCAATCGCTGGAGAGCGAAAAGACGCTGATAATCGTGGCCTTATTAGCTGTCTACATCGTTCTGGGAATCCTCTACGAGAGTCTGGTGCATCCGATCACCATCATCTCAACACTACCCTCAGCAAGCGTGGGAGCGGTGCTGGCGCTGATGCTGTTCAAGATTGACCTGAACGTAATCTCCATCATCGGAATCGTATTGTTGATCGGCATTGTAAAAAAGAACGCGATCATGATGATCGACTTCGCGCTCGTCGCCGAACGGCAGGAAGGCAAGAGCCCTGCGGAATCGATTTTCGAAGCCTGCATGTTGCGCTTCCGTCCGATCTTAATGACGACCATGGCAGCCCTGTTCGGAGCTTTGCCCTTAGCGTTCGGAACCGGTACCGGCTCGGAACTGCGCAGGCCGCTGGGAATCACGATTGTAGGCGGATTGATCGTAAGCCAGATGCTGACGCTCTATACCACGCCGGTAGTGTATTTATTCCTCGATCGCTTGCGGCTGAAGTTGCTGGGCAAAGAACGCGAAACGCTTCCGGTCCCGGCGCCAGAGGGCAGCGGCGCTTGAACTGGAATCGACGTGTTGCCGGTAAATTGAGCAGGTAGAAACGCTATGAATATTTTGCGGCGAAAATCGGCTGGTTCGGCGGTCAGGCAGTGCGCTGCCCTGCTGTCTTTATTTATATTATCGGGCTGCGTAGTCGGGCCGAAATACCATCCCCCGGCCAATCATGCCCCTCCTCCTGTATACAAGGAATCGCCCACTCAGTTCACCGACAACGGACCGTGGACGGTTGCCCAGCCGTCCGACGCCAAGCTACGCGGCAAATGGTGGGAGATCTTCAACGACTCGGAGCTGAACGCGCTCGAAGAAGACCTGAACATCAACAATCAGAACATCAAAGAATATTTCGAGAACTTCATGGCCGCCCGCGCTATCGTACGCGAAGCCCGCTCGCAGTATTTTCCCACCCTGTCGACTGCGCCTTCCTTCAGCCGCGCCCGAACCTCCGGGAGCTTGAACACGACTCCTGTCAATACATCCAGCAGTGGCACCGCGCCCCAACCACAACTGCAAAGCACGATTTATTCATTGCCGCTCGAAGCCTCGTGGGCGCCCGATCTTTGGGGCAAGGTTCGCAACACCGTTCGCCAGGCGCAGTACACGGCCCAGATGGACGCAGCGGATTTGGAGAATGAGCGCCTGACCGAGCAGGCTAGCCTGGCAGAATACTTTTTTGAAATTCGCGGGCAGGACGAACTGCAACTTCTCTACAACCAAACGGTCGAGGCGGACCAGAAAGAACTCGACTTGACTCGTTCGCTCTATGAACTCGGCATCGACGATCAAATCTCAGTAGTCGAAGCGGAAACTGCGTTGAAGAGCGCGCAGGCTGGGGCAACGAATGTCGCCATTGCGCGGGCACAATACGAGCATGCGATCGCCATGCTGATTGGAAAGGTAGCGACCAATTTTTCGGTCCCTGTGAAGCCCATGGTCGTGGCTCCTCCGCCCATCCCGATCGGCGTGCCATCGGAACTGATCGAGCGCCGTCCCGACGTTGCCGCCGCCGAGCGGACAATGGCCGCAGCGAATGCGCAAATCGGCATAGCCCGTGCCGCTTATTTTCCCACCCTCACCTTGGACGGCGCAGCCGGTTTTGAAAGCTCAGCATTCACCTCGTGGCTCTCCTGGCCTAGCCGCTTCTGGTCAATTGGAGCAACCGCATCAGAGACCATCTTTGATGCGGGCTTACGCCGTGCTACCGTCCAGCAGTACGTCGCAACCTACAACGCCGACCTCGCCGGCTACCGTCAAACGGTACTCAACGCGTTTCAACAGGTGGAAGACGCTCTGGCAGAAGTCCGCATTCTGTCCAAAGAAATCCAGCAGGAACAGGAGGCAGTGACGTCTGCTCAAACCTTCCTCAAGCTCGAAGAGGGTCGCTACGAAACCGGCATCGATCCCTACCTGGACGTGCTCGTTGCGCAAACCACGGTGCTGGCGGATTTGCAAAATCTGAATGCGCTTCAAGTGCAGGAGATGACCTCCGCGGTTGCTTTGGTTCAAGCCTTGGGCGGCGGGTGGGATCAGTCGCAGTTGCCGACTCCTGCGCAAGTGACGCAGAAGCCGCCCAGTTCGGATACGACCATCCAGCAGTAGTCGTCCGGCGGGTTGCGAAAAGGCCTGCGAAAATGGCTCTCCAAGATGCCTAGCACGAGGGTAAACTGGTGGGGTGGTGTGAGTATCCGCGCATGTTTGTGGAGATCGCCAAGCCGATCACTTTTGTTTCCTGCATTCTCTCTTTGTACGCCCTTTTCTATGCGGTTTTCTTCGCGCCGTTCGCCGCAGTTCATCAACGGCTTTACGACAGCCTCGGCATGTTGACGCTGGCAGCCGGAGTATCTCTGATTAGTGGATTGATTTTTCGCGATTCCGCGCCGAACCCACATACCAGGCTCGCCAGCACCCTCCCCATGCAACTGTTCTGGTGGGCCTCGGGCGCTATAAGTGTTCTGTTCGTCGTTTCCTGGTATTTAGAGAACCACTGCATCTTCTACCGGGATGTGCGCTTCTGATGGCTCGCGGAATGGAAATATGGGGGCAGCGATTGCTCCGACTTGCCATCGTGCTCGCAGCACTATTGGCATTGCTATATGCGGGCGACTGGCTGGCGTTTCGCTTTCACGTTGCGCATGGAACAGCTTACGACAGCGTCGAAGTGAATCAATTTCTGGCGACTCCCCTCAAAGGCAACAAGGTTGAATATGACCTGACGGGAACGGCTCAACAAACCTGCAGCCGTTCGATCTTTCCGCACAATGGAAATTCTGCCTGTTGGTGGCTGAGACGGCATAACGCCCAGTGGCAGTGAGGCAGGAACGTTCCCCCCATATGAACCGAGCCAGCCCGTTGATCGCACCTCCATCTTCATCCGATCCCTCAGAGGCCGCCAAACGGCTTCTACCGTGGCTCGTCGCAGTTGCTTTTTTTATGGAGTCGCTGGATACAACAATTCTCAACACGGCAGTTCCCGCCATCTCTTCCGCCCTCGGCGTCGCTCCTCTCAGCATGAAGGCAGTGCTGGCGAGCTATACGCTCAGCCTGGCAGTCTTCATCCCCATCAGTGGCTGGATGGCGGACCGGTTCGGAACCCGCCGTGTCTTCGCATCTGCGATCGGTCTATTCACCCTCGGGTCCTTTCTGTGCGGAATATCAAGCAACATCCACGTGCTGGTCGCCTTCCGCATCCTGCAAGGCTGCGGCGGCGCGTTGATGGTACCCGTGGGCCGGCTTACGTTGGTGCGAACATTTGCCAAGTCTGATCTTCTGCGCACCATGAGCTTCGTTTCCATACCAGCCCTGGTGGCGCCCATGCTCGGACCCATCGCCGGAGGTCTCATCGTCGGGTATCTGCACTGGCGCGTCATTTTCTTCGTTAATATTCCAATTGGGCTCGCCGGTTTAATCCTCGTTTATCTGCATTTGCCGGACTACCGCGAAGAGCACACCCATCCGCTCGATGTTGTCGGGCTCATCCTGTTCGGTTCTGGGGTCGCATTATTGTCCTATGTGCTGGAGATATTCGGCGAGCACACTCTGAGCGCGGCGGAGATGGCTGGGCTGCTAGCCTTGTCGATCGCATTGCTTGCCGGCTACGGAATCCACGGCAGCGGCCTTCCGTTCCCTTTGCTGAAGGTCAAACTATTCGGCATTCGCACGTTCCGAGCCGCGGTGAGCGGCAACTTCTTTACTCGCCTCGGAATCGGCGGAGTGCCATTTCTCCTGCCGCTCCTCTATCAGGTTGGCCTGGGTTTCACTCCGATCCAGTCGGGTCTGCTTGTCATGCCCCAGGCGATCGCCTCTATGAGTATGAAGCCATTCATGCCGCGAATTCTGCGTCGCATCGGGTATCGTGGCGTCCTCATCTCCAACACTCTAATTCTCGGCGTCCTTCTGATGGTGTTTGCAACCATCGGTCTGCGCACCCCTGCCTGGGCTATCGTGCTGGAGGCTTTCCTTTATGGAGCGTTCACGTCGCTGCAATACACGAGCATGAATACACTGGTATTCGCTGACATAGCGGAAGAGGACGCCAGCAGCGCCAGTTCCATCGCCAGCACCGCGCAGCAGATGTCAATCAGTTTCGGCGTAGCGGCGGCCGGGCTGGCCACAGCGTTTTTCGTTCCCAGCAGGCACTCCGATCCGGCCGAAATGATTCATGGCATCCATAAAGCTCTCATTGCTCTCGGAATATTGACCATCTTATCGACGATCGTCTTCCGCAGTTTGAAGAGCGGCGATGGCGACGATGTGAGTCTGCACAAGCTACTTCACCCGGAAGGATGACGCCAGTTCCACTGCGTGCAGGATGGTCTGTGGCAAAAATGAAAACGGCACCGTTTGCTGAGAGCTACTTAGTTCCCGCACCTACGTTTAAGTGGTCATGATCATAGTATTCGTAGGCTGACATTGGCTTCTCGCCGCCTTTTTTCCAGGTACGCGAATCTTCCGGCAGCTTGCCCAACACTCGCGCCATCTCGCGGATGTGCATCGCGACGGTGCCGCAGCACGCGCCAATAAAATTGATTCCGATGTCGCGGGCGTGTAGCGCATAATCCGCCATTTCTTTTCGCGTGAGCTGCAATGGATCCAACGCGTAGGGAAATTCCGGCAAGCTGGTGAAATCCGGCTTCTCCTTGGTAGTTCGATACGCGACCGGCTGGCACGCGAGATAGCCTGACACGGCCTTTCGCATCTCCTCCATCGGGCCGAGGATGTGCTCCGGAGGACGCAGGCAGTTCATGCCCACGATATCGGCACCGGCATCGAACAAAGCCTTTGCCGCGTCGGCCGCGCTCTTTCCATCGGTGGTTTCATTTTTGTTTTCGAAACAAATCGTGACCATCGTGGGCAGCCCGGTTTTCTTTCCCCGCTCTACTGCGATGAGCGCCTCGCCGAGATAAGAAAAAGTCTCACCGATGATGAAATCGACCCCCTCTTCCACCTGCACGGCGAGTTGCTCATCGAATGTCTTCCGCACGCGATCGGCAGCAGACGGGCTTCCCGGCTCGTACATCCACGTGAGGCTCAGGTTGCCAGCAACCAGGCATCGATCCCCCGCGACCTCGCGGGCAATGCGCACCGCAGTCCGGTTCAATTCTTCGATCCGGTTTTCGAGTCCCACGGTCGCCAGCTTGTCGCGGCTGGCGTAGAACGTAAGGGCCTGCAAAACCTCCGACCCCGCCTCGCGAAACTCCGTATGCAACTCGCGCAATGCCTCGGGATGTGTCAACACGGCCTCGGGAGTGAACGGACCCGCGCGCACCCACCCCCGCTTTTCCAATTCCAGCAGATATCCGCCATCGCCCAATACCGGGCCGTCGTTCAATCTCTCTAAAATCCCTTTCTTCTTCATGCATGCTCCTAATGAGTAGAAACTCGCTAACCCTGTGCCCCCTTGTGTCCTCTGTGTATAAGTCCTCAGCAAAACAAAACCTAAGCCGCGTTCTTGAAAAGCCCCTTCTTCCAGTCGCGCAAAACCTGCATGGCCGCGTTGCGCCCCGGCGCGCCAGTCACTCCGCCTCCGGGATGCGTTCCGGCGCCACATAAATAAAGACCACGAATCGGCGTTCGATACTGCGACCAACCCGGCACCGGACGCATGAAAAACAACTGTTCCAACCTCAGATCCCCGTGAAAAATATTTCCCTCGGTCAATCCATACGTCCGCTCAAGATCGAGCGGCGTTAGCACCTGCCGCGCTACAATCGCGCCCGGAACATTGGGCGCGTAGTCAGCAATCTTCTTCACCACGCGATCGCCCAGCAGTTCCGGTTTTTCCTCCCAACAACCCTCCCGCAATTTGTACGGCACATACTGGACGAAGCAAGTCAGGATATGTTTACCGGGAGGAGCGAGCGAGCTATCCGCATTCGATGACACCACGCAATCCACCCACAGCTCTTCCGGAATTTCGCCGAACTTTGCTACGTCGTAACATCGCTCAGCAAACTCGAGCGACGGCACCAGCGTGTAAAACGTTCGCTCTAGCGGTGTTGCTTGCGAAGGCGTCCCCGTAAATCGCGGCTCCTCCGCAAGAACGAAATTGACCTTGGCGCATGGACCATCCATCTTGATGCCGCGAACTGCGAACAAAAAATCTTCCGGCAACTCACGCGACGAAATCATTTGCAGAAAAGTCCGCTTCGGATCAGTGTTCGAAAGAATCACCCGCCCACGCACTTCACTTCCGTCTCCGAGCACAACGCTGTAAGCTCTTCCATCACGCACTTCGATCCGCGATACTGACGCCGAAGTTTTAATCTCCACGCCCAACTTTGTTCCGGCCGCAGCCAGCGCCTGGGTGATCGACCCCATACCTCCCATCACGTGCCCATAGAATCCCTGCAGTTCATGCTCGCCGCCGCTCAGCAGATGAAACAGCAAGCCAATCGCTGTTCCCGGCTGGTACGGGCCGCCATGCTTGCCGTAAACGTTGTTCGCCAGGAACATCGTCTTCATCTTTTCCGATTCATAGTTGTGATCGAGAAACTCGCCGAGGCTTCCGGTGAGAAAGGAAATCAGTTGCGCAATCTCCGCGCTGGAGATCCCGCGGAAGCGTTTCCCTGCGCGAAACAAATCGCTCCAGCCGTGGATCGTCGAAGTATCGATCTCCGGCGGCGGCTCCATAAAAAACGGCTGCAGATAGCGCGCGAGTTTTTTAAGTTGGTCATCGACCTGGATAAATCGCTCTGCGTCCTTCGTCGAGATCTTGCTGAACTCTGCCTTCGCACGCTCGCGGTCAGCCCACCATGGCACCACGTGCCCATCCGGGAAGGGAACCTGAATCGCCGGATCGCATGGGATCATGCGCAGACCATAATCTGCCAGCCGCAGCTCTGTAACCACTTCGGGCCGCAGCATGCTCGCGATATAAGAAGTGGTCGAAACCCGGCATCCGGGAGCAATCTCTTCGGTCACGCAACATCCGCCAACGATTTCGCGCCGCTCGAGTACAAGGGTGGAAAGGCCGGACCGCGCCAGATATGCAGCCGCAGTTAGTCCATTGTGGCCGCCGCCTACTATCACAGCATCGTAGATCGAATTGGAGTTCGACTTCCTCAAAATATTGACTGCAAGTCACGACAGTAGCATCCGAGCAGTGATAAATTACCGAATACAGCCAAAAAATGGAATTGAAAATTAGAGCCATCTTCGATATGCTTTCGTGACTTAGAGTCACGATGACCGGAGAATCATGAGCGGGATCGCCAGCAGTCCAGTGCAAACCCCACGTTATGCAGGCCGTCCCATGCCCCGTCCGCGCTCGCAGGCCAAACGCTCCCGTATTGTTGACCTGGCGATGCAGCACTTCGCGGAAAGTGGTTATCACGCTGCTCGCGTCGGCGATATGGCGGCCGCGCTCGGTATCGCCAAGGGCTCGATCTTCCAGCACTTCGGCAGCAAAGACGGCCTTTTCTTCGAAGTCTACAAGCGCGCCGTGCTCTCGTTCCCGAAATATCTGGACGCGCCGCCCGAAGTGCGCGCCAACGGTTTCTTCGACGTCCTGCATTATTGGCTGTTGCGCACGGAACACATGCTTCATGAAGATTGGATTCCGTATCGCATCTCGCTGCTCGGCAACTATGGTACCGACCTTTCTCTGAGACGCGAGATCAATCGATTTCTTGTGACCGAGGATCCCTACGGCACCGTCGCCTTCGTCCGCTTCGGCTTGGATCGCGGAGAACTGCGCCGCGACATGGATGTGGAAATGATCGTCTCCATTCTCGATTGGACCATGGAGCGCTTTCAGGATGCGCTACTCACAGCCGAGCTCGATCCCGGTCTCTTCCGCAGGCAGGGCGAAATGCCGGAGAAGAAGGAAGCGCGCATTCATCAGTTCCTGGCAGTCTTGCAGCGAGCCGTAGGTGTAGAATCCACATCGCCGCTTCAGGCGCGGCGCGAGGTTCGCAAGCTCACCGCTGCCAATCTCGTGGGAAAACCCGAGAAATATTGAATTCACCGCAACGTGATTTAGTGGCAAGATTCGCCTCACGGAAAATCGAACCATGCAGACCTCCATCGAACAGATTCTTTCCGCCTACGACGATTGCGCCCCGCTTTCCCAGGCGTCTACGATTCCCGCATCCTGGTACACCGATCCGCGCATCGCCGAGTTGGAAAGGATCAACGTCTTCGGCAAGACGTGGCGGCTTGTCGCGCGCACGGAACAAGTGCAGTCGCCCGGGCAGTTCATCAGCACAACGGTGGCAGGCGAGCCGGTTGTCGTCGTGCGCGGCAACGACGGCGTTCTGCGCGCTTTCTTCAATGTTTGCCGCCATCACGCCGCCGCGGTTGTTACGCAGCCCTGCGGCCATGCGTCAATCTTGCGTTGCCCCTATCACGGCTGGAACTATGGCCTCGACGGCTCTCTGAAGGGAATGCCTGAGTTCGACGGCGTCGAAAATTTCGATCGTGCGCAGAACGGCCTGGTTCCCATTCGCGTCGAGACCTGGGAGTGCTTCGTCTTCGTCAATCTCGATAACCACGCGGCGCCGTTAACAGAATTCCTGGGCGGGCTGGTGAAGCGCATCGCTCCTCTCGGTGTCAGCAAGCTGCATTACTTCGACCGCCGCACTTACGACATCGCCTGCAACTGGAAGGTTTTCGTGGATAACTATCTCGACGGCGGTTATCACGTGCCCCATCTGCACAAGGGACTAAATTCAGTTCTCGACTACAAGCAGTACACCATCGAGAACGAAGACCGTTACTGCCTGCAATCGAGCCCGATGGTCGCCTCCGACGAAGACGCCGCCACCGGCTCCACCCGCAAAGGTGACCGCGCGTGGTATTTCTGGCAGCATCCCAATCTGATGATCAACTGCTACGCTGGATACATGGATACGAATCTGGTGATACCGATCGATGTTGATCACTGCCATGTAATCTTCGATTTCTATTTCGCAGACGTTAGCGAAGCAGGCCGCGAGTACAACGAGCAGTCGGTGAAGGTAGGCAATCGCGTGCAGGAAGAGGACCTGGGCATTTGCGAAGACGTACAGCGGGGGTTGAAATCCCGCGCCTATCGAGCCGGACGCCTCTCAGTGCGCAGGGAAGCGGGCGAGCAATTATTCCATCGCCTGCTGGCCGCAGATTTAAGGCGAGGTGTGGAAATATCTTCCGCCGCCGCGGATTGATTTTGGGTGGCGCAGCGCTTTCAGCGCTGCGATGACGGCGCTCTTTGTGGAACCGGCTATCAGCCGCCCCGGTTGGTTCAACCGAGAAACAACCTTCGAACTTTACAATGCAATTCGCTTCACAAGCTCGCATAAAACAATGGTAAAACGGAAAATCACGATTGGTCCCTATCTTGCGATCCCGCTTTGCTTTATTTTCATCGCCACAGCCGCCGCCCAAGATACCGCCATCCGCGCCGGCAGGCTCATCGATCCCGAATCTGGCAAGGTCCTCACAAACCAAACCATCCTCATCCACGACAACAAAATCGAAGCCGTGGGTACGAACATCATTATTTCCTCGAACGCCAAAGTCATCGACCTCTCGAACGCCACCGTTCTCCCCGGCCTCATCGATTGCCACACCCATCTCGCCGATGGCGCACACGGCTCCGAGCCGATGGGAATCTTCAGAAAAACCGCTGCGGAGCTGGCCCTTGAGTCCGTGCCCAACGCCCGCGCCATGCTCGAATCCGGTTTTACCACAGTGCGCGACGTAGGCACCTATCGCGCGCTCGGCGACGTCGCCCTGCGCGATGCCATCAATCGCGGCGACATCATCGGTCCGCGCATGTTTGTGGCCGGAGCCTACGTCACCATCACTGGCGGCGCAGGGTCCGACAGCGGACTCGCTCCCGACATCACGCTCCCCTGGGACATGCATTTCGGCGAAGCCAACGGCCCGTGGGAAGTCCGCCAGGTGATCCGCAAGCTTGCCTACAACGGGGTCGATCACATCAAAATTCTCTCCAGCGGCGCGGTGCTCACGCACGGCAGCAATCCCCACTCGCAGGAGTTCACTCTGGAGGAACTGCAAGCCGCGGTCGATGAAGCGAGCCACTTCGGTCTTCGAGTAGAGTCGCACGCGCACTCCCCGGAGGGAATCAAGAACGCGATTCGCGCCGGCGTAGCCTCAGTGGAACACGCTTCCATGATCGACGATGAAGGCATCGCGCTCGCCAAGCAGCACGGCACATATCTTGACATGGATATTTACGACGAAGAGTGTATTCAGGAAGAAGGACGACTGGGCAAAATGCCCAAGGATTTTCTGGAGCACGACGCGCAACTCGGCCAGCTCCAACGCGATAATTTTCGTAAAGCCGTCGCAGCCGGAGCAAAAATGTCCTTCGGCACCGACGCGGGCGTCTGTCCCTACGGCACCAGCGGGAAGCAATTCGCCTTCATGGTGAAATATGGCATGACTCCCATGCAGGCGATTCAAGCCGCTACCAGCAACGCCGCCGATCTACTCGGCCACTCGAATGAAGTCGGCTCCATCAAGCCAGGAAAATACGCCGACATTATCGCAGTCACAGGCGATGCCATCGCTGACATTCGCCTACTCGAGAATGTTCAGTTTGTAATGAAAGACGGGAAAATCTTCAAGCAATTCTAGGATTCATCGCACCGGCCGAAATGACAACCTATCACTGATGATCTCTCGCAATGGTTTCCTTCCAAGTTTTTGACTTGACCATCGCACCATCCTTCAACAGCTCGCGCGTATAAGTGTAGTAAAAATTCGTCCGATCGGTGGTCACCAGCAAGTGGCCGCGCCAAATCAAAGTGCGTCCCTCGAGAGCGAAAGAAGTCTCCGCCTCACCGCGCACAGAGCAAGTCTCCGGATGAGCGTCATCCGCTTCGTAGGTTAGGTCTTCCAAATCCGTTTCCGCGCCCCACGGATATTCCCCGCCTTCCTTTCCTTTCCAACGGACGGTTGTTTTCTGTCGAGCCTCATCGCGCTCCACCGTCCACTGACCCGGCCAGGGAAAGCCGATAGTCTTCACGTCAGAGCGCTCTTCCGAAGGTTCGGGCGGAGAAAATGCCTGCGCGGTTTCTCCATGCTCGTGCACAACCGGCAGCACGATTCGCGAGCCCTCAGCGCCGCCTAGTTCCAATGAAGAGATCATCGAGTAGGGCGTAGGCAGCATCATCGGCCACAGCGCGTTCGAGATCGCGACACGAATGCGATGTCCCTTGGGAAACACCCAGGAAGTCAAGTGCATCTCGATATCGAGAGGATAAACTTTGCCCGGCTCCAAATCGCGCGGTTCCGTCATCGAATCCCGCTGCGCACCGTTAATCCCTGCCCCAGTGATTTGCGTGACCATTCCATCCGGCGCGACATCCGACAACCGCGCGAACCAATCGGCCAGGGGCGCAGTGGCCGACGCCCGTAGCAAAGCGCGCGGGCGGCCCAGAACTGCCAGATTGTCTTTCAACGGCGCCGAATCGTACACGAGGCTGAATGCGTCCACCGCACGCACATCGCTCAGCAGTTCGCCCCACCAGAACCCCGCTTCCACACCGATGGACGGAACATACTTCAACTGATGTCTGTCTTCCTTGGCCGCGTTCTCGGCCAGCAAATGATCCGGCTGCAAAAATAAAATCGAATCGCGAGCATGTTTCGGCGGCCAAACATCTTCCCGCCGCCACTCGCCCGGCACAGTCTCCAAACTCGGATCCGGCGGATGCCAGTACTGCATATAAATCACCAGCCGCGGATCGCGCTCCACGCCGGTGTCGCGCCCCTTCAACCAATGATCGAACCAGCGCACGGCTTCATTCCGCCATTCAATCTGCGGACCAGGCACTGCGTCATTCGGGAACGTATGATTCCACGGACCAATGATCGCCTTCACCGGCCCGCGCGATTGCGTCAGCATATCGGGGACGTTGTCGCGGTATCCGTCGAGCAATCCACCTATCAGAAAACTGGGAATCGTAATCTCTTTTAACGGACGCACGCGGTCGCGCCAGAACGGCCCGTCTCGCTGATGCTTCAAGTAAAGCAGCGACCACGGCGGAGCATCGAACCGCGGGCCCAACACTTTTTCATCCAGCGTGTAATCCGGCGCGCCTGTCCATCCCTCCGCCATGTCCATGTTCAGTTCGAATTCATCGATGTGGGCGATTCCATCCACGTAGTGCACATCGTCGTGAAATAGCTCCGCCGTTGCATCTACCGCCAGAATTGCTTTCAATCCTGGCGCATGACGCATCGCCATTTGCAACGCGGCGAAACCACCCCACGAAATCCCAAACATACCCACATTCCCGTTCGACCACGGCTGATGCGCCAGCCAGGCAATGACCTGCTCTCCATCGCTCTGCTCTTGCTCGGAATACTCGCGCTCCGGCGGAGCGCCCTCACTCGCGCCGAATCCACGAATATCCACGCGCACACTTACATATCCTCGGCGCGCAAAGTAGGAATGCTTCGGGTAATCTCCAGCGGCGGTTCCGTCATCTTTGCGATACGGCAAATACTCCAGCAGGGCAGGGAACGTCTCTACCGACTTCGGTCGATCCGGCATGTAGAGCGTCGCCGCCAAGCGGACGCCGTCTTTCATCGGAATCCACGCCTGCTCCATGCGAACCCCGTAGGCGGGCGGAGACGGTGGATCCATGCCGAAAGCGATGTTGTACGGACTCAAGAGGAGGAAGAGAGTTCCAACCAGCGAACGGCGTGCCGCTCGGATCAATTTGTTTTCCTCATGGTTCCTGCTCCCTGCGCAACGCGCGCAAATCAATCCCCAGTTGCTCCGCCTTCTTATAGAGATGACTGCGTTCAAGTCCCAACGACTTCGCCGCTAAGCTCATATTCGAACGACTACGCTTTAATTCCGCAAGAATCGATTCCCTCTCGAACACGTCGACGCGCTGAGATAACGGCCCCGATGAAAACGTCGAAGACATTCCGGTTCCGGTAGTGACGCCTGCAGGAATCGCTATCTCCACCGTCGCGCGATCAACTTGCCCGTCAGTCGCCAGCAGCATCAGCCGCTCCACCATATTGCGCAACTCCCGCACGTTTCCCGGCCAGGTATGCGACTGCAGCGTTTCCATCGCCTCTGCAGAAAATGGAACCGGCTTCCATCCGTTCTGTGCGCACACCTGCGCGGCAAAGTGCGCCACCAGCGGAGGAATATCCTCCCGCCGCTCGCGCAACGGCGGCAAGACGAGAGGAAAAACATAAATCCGGTGAAATAAGTCCTGCCGGAATTTATCTTCACGCACCCGCGCCTCCAGATCGCGATGCGTGGCCACAACCACGCGCACGTTCACGCTCACCGGCTTATCGCCGCCAATGCGCTCGACTTCTCCTTCTTCCAGTACGCGCAGCAACTTCGCCTGCATCGCGAGCGGCATATCACCGATCTCGTCGAGAAAGATTGTTCCATGGCCGGCCTGCTCGAATTTTCCAATATGCCGCCCCGCCGCTCCGGTGAATGATCCCTTTTCGTGCCCGAACAGTTCCGACTCAATCAGTTCCGCCGGCACCGCGGCGCAGTTCAACGTTACGAATGCTCCGCCGGCACGCGAGCTGCGCTCATGAATCGTTCGTGCCACCAGTTCTTTCCCGGTGCCGGTCTCACCCAGGATGCAGATTCGCGTCTCGCTCGCCGCCACGCGCTCCAGTTGGGCCATTACTTTTTTCATGGCCGAGCCTTGCCAGACGATCTCGTGCTTGCCCAGCCGCTGCTTCAGTTGCCGGTTCTCGCTTTCCAGCCGCTGCAACTTCAGCGCGTTCTCAACGGTAAGCAAAAGCTTTTCGGTGGAAATCGGCTTCTCCAGAAAATCGAGCGCGCCCAGCCGTGTTGCCTGCACTGCCATCGCGATATCCGCCTGGCCCGACATCATCACCACCGGCGCTGCGATTGCCTGCGCCTTCAACTCTTCCAGCAGCGCCAGCCCGTCTTTGTTCGGCATCACCACGTCGGACAAGATCAGGTCGAACTCCTCTGCCTTCGCCAGTTCCAGCGCCTTCACGGCGTTATCGCAGACGACAGCCTCGTGGCCCGCCAAACGAAATGCTCGCGCCAGCGAAGCCAGCGTATTCGCCTCATCATCCACAATCAGCAAGTGTGCTTTTGTCGGCAAACATCCCTCTCAGATATCTTGTGTGCACCGCAAAGGGGGCGAAGGTACACTAAGGAAATTCATTCGATTCCCTCGCGTGACTTCTCGTCGTTCGTGGTTTCATTTTCTAGCAACCGCCTAAGATTGTTTCTCTCGCGGCAATTCGATCACAAATGTTGTCCCCCGCCCCGGCTCACTCTGCACCCGAATTCTCCCGCCGTGATCGCTAACCACCGACTGCACGATCGCCAACCCAAGCCCGGTGCCGTTCTGCTTGCTCGTATAATACGGAGTAAAGATTCTTTCGCACTCCTCTTTGGTCAGCCCTGAACCTGTATCTGCAACTTCAACGATGACGTTGCTATCCTCTCCGCGCGTACGCAGCGTCAATGTTCCGGCTTGCGGCATCGCGTCCATTGCATTGAGCACAAGGTTTGACAGTGCTCGATGCAGCAGATCCGCATCCGCCGGCACGGGCGCCAGCGCCACATCCAACTGTAATTCGCACGCGATCTTTGCAATCCCAGCCTCAAGCTGCGCCTGGAAAAGTTGAGCTACTCCGCGAATAAGATCGTTCAGCTGCACCATCTCAAAATGCGGCTGCGGCATTTTTGAAAATTCGCTGAATCTTCCAATAACGCCTTTCAGGTTCGAGATCTCCGCCAGCAGAGTTTGTGAACCCTCGCGGAAGACTTCCTCAAATTGTTCCGGATTCTGCTGCCGCGCGCGCACCAGATTTTCCACCGTCAGTTGCAGAGGAAATAAGGGATTCTTCAACTCATGCGCGAGCCGCCGCGCCAGTTCGCGCCATGCCGCCACCCGCTCCGTCTGTACCAGCCGCTCCTTTTGCGCCAACAACTCCGCCGTCATTCGATTGAAGGATTCCGCCAGCACAGCTAATTCGTCCTTGCCCTCCACGTCAACCTTAGCATTCCAGTTTCCTGCTGCAACCTGCCGAGCTGCTGCCGCTAGCTGTTCGACCGGCCGCGTCACCCGCGCCGCCGCCCAACTGCTCAACAGAATTGC
>Ga0208690_1000005_pt1 | contig 50215 bp, 35 predicted proteins | sample June2015DPH_16_1_2_FD_184712 | JGI IMG/M metagenome (GOLD analysis project Ga0208690, IMG submission 184712) | Peatland microbial communities from SPRUCE experiment site at the Marcell Experimental Forest, Minnesota, USA - June2015DPH_16_10... | ecosystem: Environmental > Terrestrial > Soil >...
GGGTACCGTTTTCAAACTGGTGCAGACAAAAACTGGCAACTGGGCCGAGACCGTTCTCTATCGCTTCGCAGGCGCACCCGACGGCAACAGCCCCGAAGCTGATGTTGTTTTGGATAGCGCCGGGTCTATTTATGGGACTACGCGATATGGCGGAACGGGAAATTGCTCCGCCTATGGTTACAGCGGCTGCGGGACAGTATTTAAACTGCAACTTTCGGGGACAACATGGAGTGAGAGCGTTCTCCACTCTTTCACTGTTGGAAAAAACGGCGAAGACCCAGCTACTGGCCTCGTATTCAACGCAAAGGGAGATCTGTACGGCACTACGGTAGAAGACGAAGACAACTGCGGAACAGTATTCCAGTTGACACCCACTTCCGGGGGAAAGTGGAATCTGGAGTCTCTCCACCAATTCGAATGCTCGCTCTCGGACGGAGGTTCTCCGCTCGGAGACCTCATTCTCGACAAGGAAGGGAATATCTATGGCACCACCCAAGAGGGTGGTGCCTACACTTAGGGTACTGCGTATGAGGTTACGCCCGGAAGAGGCTTGGCCACGGGAGCAAAAGCGTTTTAGGTCGAATACCAAAAATCGAGACGGTGGTGGTCAGTGGGTCGACTTTCGGATGCGTTAAGCCCATGTCCAATTCATGTCCAATACTTGTTCCGTTGGCTTCCGTTGCGGTCTTTTGGTTGCCACCCGAATCCCGCAAGTACTTCGTTCTATTGAGACGCCACAGATTCGAATCCTATAGCGCCCACCATTAACCTACTGACTTTGCGGACGTTACCGCGTCGTCCAAATCCTTAGGTGTCCGGTTGGCTCATTTCGTTTCCGCTCTTCTAGCGGAGCACCATCTGCACCACGCGGGAATGGGCTTCTCGCGTCAGTTCACCGGCTGCCTGTGTGCCAACTCTTCATTGTCATTCTCCGGGAGCTGCAATTCCTGTGGACTTTAAGTCCCTCTCAAGTTGTCGCAGCGCTGAGCTGCAGGTATGCCATCCCACCCGATCAATGAGAGCCGCGGTTTTCGCCTATCGTTCTCAAATGCGGGAGTTGCTCGCAGCGGAAGTTCGCCAGCCCTTTGCGGGATCGCAAACACCCAATCCGTTTTCCTTCCGAATTGAGCTGCGCCATTCCACGTAGACCGAGCGACTGATTTTCTGAAAACGAAATCGAAGCGCTGATTACCGCTCACCAACTGACCCACCGTCAGGCCGAATTCCGCGAGGACATACGGCATTCGCTGTCCTAAGTTCTTTGCGCTTGCGGCCCACGCCCATACCGTTGCGTGGCGTAGCCAACGATAAGGCCCACCATCCCACCTGGCAGCATGATTTGAAAGTAGTATCCATGTTGCAACTGGGCGACAATGAAGGCCAGTAGCAAGCCTACGGCAAGACCGAACGCAATGCCTAGCGCCAGCGATTGGACCTTGCGGGCGAACATCCCAATGAGAACTCCCGCAATGATGCCCTTGATGGTGGACCCAAAAATAATGCCGACAATTTGTGTGCGCACCTGCGGCGTGAACCAGGCCGTCATTCCGTCTACGGCACCCAGGAGGGCTCCCAACACCAGACCCAAAAGAACCTTTTTCATAGTCAAAGCTCCTGCCTCTATTGTGTTATTACCCGGTTTTTTGAGCTCCTTTAACGGCGCGCGAATAAAATGAAGAGCGCGCGCATGAGCAGGTAGGCTGCAACCAAGACGATGGCGGTGCGGTGCCGCGTGTAAAGCCGGCCAATTCGTTCCAGAAAATTTTCCGGATACGCGAGGACCGGTTCACCACTCAAGTAGCGCACGGTATCTGCGGCCATTTTCCCAGCGGACTGGTAACGGGCGTTGGGATCGGCAGCCATGGCTTTCTCGCAGACGGCGCGCAGTGGACGAGGTGCTACGCTCGTAGCCGCTGGAACCTCTCCCGGAGCGCTCCCAGTCAACATGAACACCAAGATCGCGCCCAGCGAGAAGATATCGGTCCGATGATCTAGCTGACTACTGCCGGATTGTTGCTCCGGTGACATGTAGCCCGGCGTGCCGAGAACGCTGCCCTGACCCGTGGCGTGTGTTGAGCCCTGGGCCAAAGGTATAACCATAGAAAGTTCGCTCTCCGCGGAGTCCCGAACAGTGGCGCTGGCTTTCGCCAGTCCCCAGTCCATCACCAGCACCTCTCCAAAGCCCCCGATCATGACGTTTTCGGGCTTCAAGTCGCGGTGAATGAATCCGCGGGCGTGTGCAAAGTCCAGAGGCTCGGCAATGCGCGCCAGCAATCGTAGTTTCTCGGAAAGACTCTTTCCAGCGATGTGCCGTGCGAGAGTCTTTCCCTCAACATACTTCATGCAATAGAACGCGCGCCCGTCAGCCAACGTGCCGGCGTCATGTATGGGAACGACCCCAGGATGTTCTAGACGAGCCAAAATGCGCGCTTCCTGCAGAAGCCGTGCTCCGAGATCATCTGCCGGCGCGACTAGATCCAGCACTTTGAGCGCCACCCGCCGATTCAGTATTTTGTCCTCGGCCAGCCACACACTGCCCATTCCTCCACGGGCAATATGTCGCACGACACTGTAGCGAGTTCCGTCGAGATCGGGCACTTGCATCTCGTCCTGGAGCTTGGCGACGATGCTGTCGGATAGTTGCTTCACCGGATGTGGATCCCGAGCAGTGCCTGTGCTTCGCGACGAAATTCTTCGTCGCTGGCCGTCATTTCTCGCAGTTGATCAAGGACGCAGCGGCGAAACTCGCGCCGGACGAAAGCAAGGTAGTTGGTTACGTCGGTGATCGCCAGCACGAACTTCGTGGCTAGTTGCCTGTAGGACGGTTTCGGGTCGGCGTCCTGGAGGTCGTAAAGCTCGAACAACTCGAAGTGGACCATCTTGCCGCTGGCTTCGCAAATAGCCTGCAGCCGCTGTAAGCTGAGCGCAAAGACGGTGCGGACCCACTCCCTGTCGAAGCACGACTCCGGGCATTCAGAGCTTGGAACGGTTGCAAACTCTCGCTCGGCCTCCTCGAAATCGAGAGAACAGTGTGGACCGCCACCACCTCGTTTCAGACGTTGAGAGTCACGCATCTGGTTCATGAAAAGCCGGTCAACGCAGACGCGGAGAAATGTGCGCAGGCGGCCCTTGCGGCTGTCGTAAGATTTGAGGAATTCCTTCTCCACAAGGTGAGCAAAGAACTCCTGCGTAAAGTCGGCGGCAACCTCCGGGTTGAGGTTCCACTTCATCCGCACGTACTTGTAGATCGGTCTCCAGTACGCGAGGGCAATCGTTTCGATGGCCAGCGAGCGCGCGGTGAGATCATTACTCTGCGCCGCCAGCACTACGGAATGACGGGTCAGAGGGAAGGGACCGTCTTGTGAGGTCACGGACACTGGGCGTGTTTCAAAAAGTATATCGCGGGAGGCATTTATCAAAGAAGTTTCTTGACGAATCCAAGAGCTGGGCCGCCATTCCAGTACCCAGCCATCTGTGGCTCACTTATCGGCACATTGGGTTCAAAAGCAGCCCGGATTGCCTGGAGGAACAGGACCTGGCAGAACAACACCACAACCGGTTTCTCCCGAGCGGACCGTGATCAATAAGTCGGACCTCTTCGTTTTCCATCACTCGCAAGCCCGTCCACCGCTCCGGGTATGCGGTGAATCAGAGTATTAGGAGAGTCAAGATTCTTGAACGGCCCTACGGCCGAGTGGCTCCCCGAATCCTTTTCTCGGGAGAAGCTGAAGAGGTGGTCTTGCTTTCGCCGTCGGGGCAGTAACGCTTGCGGCGAACGCAGAGAAAAAACTAGGGCCCGATTTTATCGGGCTCAAAGTATTTTCATTTAGATTCCTGTCAGGTTAATCTGCGCCAATCTCCTGCGCAGGTTCCCAGCTTTCCTGTTCAACCACCGACAGCTCCTGCTCAGATGCCTCGCTCCGCAACTGCGCTTCCAGTGCCGCGAGCTGCGCTTCGATATCCTGTGCCGCTTTGCGCTTGCGAATCACTTCTTCACGGTAGCGGCGCAGGAAGTAGTCGATAGTCTCGACCCTGATGCGGATCGATCCCGAGGGCTTGTTCTCGTCGAGATCCTTGAAGCAGAAGTACGGCGTGCCGCTTTGCTCGATGATGCCTTCGACCACGCCGTAGATAGGCGCGTCGTGGCCGCACTTGAAGCTGGAGATTTCGAGCGCCACGAGGTTGGGGTGGCGCGCGGTAAACTTCGCGGCCCACACTTTGTGGTTTGTGCTGCATGAATAAGAATTCTTCCAGGCATCGGTGATATCCAGTGGGCTGGTGATCACGCCGGCGCGAACTTCTTCGCCGAAGAGGCGGTCGAGCAGATCATCGTCGAGGGGAAGAGTGTTCTGCGAGAAGATCGGGTAACCGAGTTTTTGGAACTCTTCCATAATTTCGTGATTCAGGCCGGGGTCGTGATGATAGGGGCGGCCGAGCATCACGATGCCAATGCGGTCTTCGCGTTCCAGTTGATCGAGCACCTGACGCGCTCGACGGCGAATTCCGTCCTCGTAATCTTTGAGTGCTGCGAATCCTACCTCGACTGCACGATCGTTTTCTTCGTCCGACAGTCCAAGAATCGGCTGCCACGCTTGCAGCATCTGGAAGGCAAAGAGTTTGCGATCGGCGAAGTTGAGCACCGGATCGATGTACTTCACATGGTGTTCGGCGAAAACGTCATTCTCTTTCGTGAACGCCGCCTTCACGGTCTCCGGGGTTGCGGTTACGGTGGGACAGGCATTCGCGCCAACGATCTTCACCAACGGTGAATGCAGCACGTCGTACATTGGGAAGAAGATCGCATCCAGCGGTTTCTTACGGTGCTTCTCCTGAATCAGGTTGTAGACGTGGGAAATGCCGATCTTTGCCGGGAAGCATGGATCGATGGCGCCTCGGCTCGCACCCGCACGATACAGTTCAGAACTGGTGTAGTCGGAATAAATGATGTTTTCCGGCTGCACACCCAGGCTTTCGAGGTAGGCGTTGAAGAGCGGCGCGTAAGTGTAGATGTTCAGCACCCGCGGAATGCCGACGCGCAGCTTCTTGCGGTTCTCCATGAGCGCGCGGCGTTCTTTTTCGCCTTTCTTCCAGCCGGACCAGCCACGAGTGGGCAGCGGATCGGCGACACTCGCGGCGTTCGTGGGGCGGAACACTTCCTTTGACGCCATGTCGACAAAGTTCGGATGCTGTGCGCGAATCGAATCGAGCCCGGCCTTAATGTCCTTCATGTCGTTGACATCTTCCACCGTTCCCTTTTCGCAGGTGGCGATAATCAGGCGTTGCTCGCCGTGCATGAGCGGAACTTTGGTGACTTTCTGAATCGGCACAAAGCTGAGATCGTTCTTCGGCTGGGTGCGAATGTCGATGAAGGTGCGCAGGCAATCGTTCTTGCAGAAATGGCAGCGCGTGTCTTCATTGCGCGTCGTCCGGTATTCGACCTTGCGGACTGCCTCAAGGCCAACGAATGTCGTCTGTTTGCCGTTGCGCCACAGCCGCAGGGATTCCTGCGCCGCCCCAATCGCGCCCGACTCGCCGCAATGCTCGTGCACGATAATTTCCGGTTGCTTTCCCGCAGCGCGGAAACTGTTGCGGATAAAGTCCACTTCGGCCTTTACGACGGCGAGATTGTTCTGGGTTCCACCTTGCAGAACGAAGCGCGAACCGAGGGCTGCCAGATTTGGAATGCTGGCCACGTAGAGAAAAACGTTCTTCGGTAGCACTGCCGCAAGCCCGGCCAGAATTTCCTCGGCCCGCCAGCCTTGACGCTGAAAGTTCACAATGTCGGACTGCATGAAAACGGCGCAGCCGTAACCGAACACCGGCATCGCTTGCGCGGAGAACGCCAGATCGGCATACTGCGTTACATCGAGGCCAAAGCCTTCGGCCGTCGATTGCAGGAAATATCCGTTCCCCGCTGAACATTGCGTGTTCAGCTTGAAGTCCTTCACGCGGCCATTGTGCAGGATGATGATCTTGATGTCCTGCCCGCCCACATCGACAATCACGTGCGGATCTTCATAAAACTTCAATGCCGACTCGGTATGCGCGACGGTTTCCACCAGCGCCACATCAGCGTTGAGAACATCTTTCAGAATGTCCTTCGCATAACCGGTTGTCGCGACGCCCAGAACTTCCAGCTTCGCATTCTGCGCTTCGACCTGTCCGCGCAGATTTTCGAACATCTCAATCGTGTCTTGAATCGGATTGCCGTTCGAGAGCTGATACGACTTGCAGAGGATGTCTCCGCTCTCGCTCAGCAGAACGGCTTTTGTAGAGGTCGAACCGCCATCGATCCCGATAAATCCGCCGACCGTGCTGTTTTTCTGAAAAACCGCTGGCGTAAATTTCTTGCGGCGGTACGCGTCTTTGAAGAGATCGAGTTCGCCGGGCTTTTCCACCAGCCCTTTGCCGCCGAACTTGGCTTTCTCTTCCTGACGGCCGAAATCGATGTAGTGGATCAGATTGTCGTAGCCGCGATAGCAGCCGATGCAATCCTCTTCACTGCGGCCGAACTCGACCGCCCCGAGCGCGGCAAAGTACTGCGCGTTTTGCGGAACCTTGATCAGATCCTCCGGCCTCGATCCCTCTGGAACGGCAACCTTGCGTTCCTGCCACATGCGCGGAATATTTGCCTGCCAGGCTTCCCGCATTCCTTTAATAAAGCTATTCGGACCGCCGAGTAACAACACATGCGGACGCAATGTGTGCCCGCGGGTCAACACGCTTAGATTTTGCAGGACGATGGCTTCGAAAAGCGAGGCCATCAATTCGTCCGAGGGCGTTCCAACCTTTTGCAGACCATTGATATCGGTCTCGGCGAACACGCCGCACTTGCCTGCCACTTTATGCAGTTTGACGCCGTGATATTTTTGCTCCGCGAGTAGATCGGTAGGAATTTTCAGCTTGGCATTGATCTTGTCGATGACCGCGCCCGTTCCTCCAGCGCACTTGTCGTTCATCGAGGGGATCTTTTTCTTGCGCCCCGTCTCGTCATCGTCTTTGAAGACGATGATCTTCGCGTCTTGCCCGCCGAGTTCAATAACCGAATACACCTCGGGATGCAGCTTCTCCACCGCGAGCGAAACTGCCGTGACTTCCTGCACGAACTTTGCGCCGATCTGGTCGGCGATGCCGCCGCCGCCGGAACCGGTCATGAACATGCGCGTGTTATGGCGATTGATCCCGACCTCTGCTTCCATCCGCTTCAAAAATTCGAGCGTCTTCTCCGGTTGCTTGGTCTCGTGGCGCTGATAGTCCTGCCAGAGCACGGTATCAGTCGTGGCTTCCACAACCACGGCTTTCACCGTGGTTGAACCTACGTCGAGCCCGACCAGAAACTGCGTGCTGTGATCGTCCGGCTTCTGCGTGTGCAACGGCGGCTTCGGGACCGGAGCGATCTGAAGTAACGAGGGACCCTTATGGTCGTGCATGAATTCCTCTCTATAAAAATCGAATAATAGGAGACAAACCGCCGAGGCCGCAGAGGTCGCAAAATACAAAACATTCGTTCCGCGACTCCGAGACCTCAGCAGTGAAGCATTGTTAATCGCCGCTGACTGCAGCGGGCTCCGCGATGCGCACCCGTGATCGCTTCTGGAAGCGCGTGTCTTTGTCGATGCGATCGCTCACGTGCAGGATGAACTGCGCCGCGGTTCCCGCGACACCTTCCTTGTGCGGCACGTGGTAGAAGGGCCGCTTCAGTTCGGGATGCTCGTCGATATACTCGCGGATCTCGGCCATGCTCTTGCCCGTGGATTTGAGGCATTGCTCGAACTCGGTCTTGGCTTTCACTTTCGCTTCGCCAAGCGCCATCTGCACGCGACTGTGCGCGTTGACCTCGCCTTCGCCGGAGGTTTCGATGGGAAGGAAAATCATGTCCTTGAATTTGTTTACCACCGCCGATTGCACCCCATCCGATTGCGAAGACGGCATGCAGCCGAACGGCTTCAGTGCCAGCACCATGTGGCAGAGCTTGTGGACGGTGTAGTAGACGTTCTTGCCAACTTCCAAGTGCCCTTCGCCGCCGCGCGCAAACTGGTTGTAAAAAGGATGCGCCAAGTCGGCCAGTTCGGTTTGCGGAACCAGTTGATGCGTGATTCCGCCCATCTTTTTAATTGTTCGGTGGTAGAAGAAGTTCCACATGCGCTGCCCGGCGCCGATGCCCCAGAGCTTCTTGCGCAGCCCAATGTAATTCGCGAACTGCTTCTTGAACTCATACCACTCCGGATTGCGATGCGGACGATTCACGGGCCATTTTGCCGTCGCATGTGCCTTCGCCTGATACATAAGATAAGCAACCCAGGTCGCAATCGGCTCGACCAGCACCTGCGCGCCCTCGCCCTCCAGGAAATCGAACATGTGGAAGTTGCCGTCGCCTTCGGTAAGCTGCGCCCAGAACTCGCCGGTGATCTTCACCAGTGGCTTCACTTTGGTGCGGTCGACTTCAATGGCATCCATCTTTACGCGGGCATTCTCCAGGGCGGTCAGATAATCCTTGCCCCACATGTGCTCATGCCATTTGCCGAAAACGTTGAGAGTGTTGCGCAGAACTTTATTGCTCTTCACCTTCGGCTTGAGCCAGTTGGGTGCGCTCTGCTCGATCTCGAACGACTTGCGGTTCTTCATGTCGTCGCACAGGCCATCCACCATTTCGCGGAAGACACGCTCGGTCTCGCCTTTATTCACCTCGTAGGGACGAATCTGGTAGATGAGGTCGTTGATGACGTCGCCGAGATGCATGGCGTTCAGCATGCCGAAGCCGAAGTCGATAGTGAACTTCAGCCCGGGTTCGCCAGAAGCGGCCTTAATGCCATCGCTGTCTTTGAAGAGCAGCACGCGGAAGCCATCAAAGCCGGCGTTCTTCAACGCGAAGCGATACTCAGCTTCATACATGCCGAAGCGGCAGGGACCACACGAACCCGCAGTGAAGAAGACGTAGTTATCGAGAATCTGCTGGCGTGGAATTCCTTCTTTTTCGAGGAATTGCAGATACTGCACCAGGTTGCCGACTGTGAAGTAGGTCGGATTGCACTGGCCGTTGTTTCCGAATTCCTTGCCGGTTTGGAAGCCGGCGACGTTCGGCACCGGCAACTTCTCGCAGCGATAGCCGCAGCCCTGGAACACCGCGCGAATCAGGTCCTCGTGCTTCCACGTAAAGCCCCCGAACAAAATCGTCGTGTGGGGGCGCTGCTCCGCGGTGAAGGCGCGCTCCACCGGGCGGTGAAAGTGCTCGGGCTGATCAAGACCCGCTATTTTGCGCAGGCGGGCGCGTTCGGCTTCGAGGCGCTGTTTAATTTCTGATTCGCTATCGATCTGGACGAGATTCGTCGCCATGATTTCCTCCGGCTGTTGGTTGAAATTTAGGATTGGTTGGAATGACGTTCAACGGCGAGTGGACTGCGAACCAAATTGCGGTTCCGTCGGGCGTTACACGGGCAGGCGAGGGACGAGAGTCCCTCCTTATCACTTCGGCTCTTTCACGAAACAACATCCGAACTCCAAAATTAATCGGGCAGGAGGTTCGAAGTCTCACACCGGCGGAACAACTTTTCCCCAGAAGTTCCGTAGGCGCCGGATTAGCGAATGACGTCCCTTAGATGCCTGCGACTCCGGCATCGGTTACATCATTTTCCCCACAGTGAGCGAAGTTAACTGGAATTCTTTGTAGCAGAAATGGAGCTCAGGTTTCAAGCTGCGGCCTACCAATAATTTGAATGTGCGCCTGCGGACAAAGCAATCGACCGCTTACCTCCGCGCCCTCCGCTCGTCTAAGCCCGACAGTACAGCAGCCCGGCAGGGGGAGGTCAGCCGCTAAATGGGATGTTCCCCGCGTCCGACCGGAGCGCTGTTCGAAATCTCCAACAACCCACCCAGTGAAGGGAGCTTCCATGCACAGAGCTCGTCTGTTCAGTGTAGTTTCAGTTTTCCTGCTCGCAGGTCTTTGCGCCGCGCAGAGCGTGATGCTCGACCTGCCGCTGCAGAGCCAACATGCTCAGATCACACAGCGCATCGGCGTTACCGACATCACCATTAACTATCACCGGCCACTCGTGAACGGCCGCCCAATCTGGGGCAAGCTCGTGCCCTACGGCGAGGTCTGGCGCGCGGGAGCTAACGAAAACACCACCATAACGTTTAGTGATCCCGTAACCGTTGAGGGCCAGGCGCTCGACAAGGGAACCTACGGCCTTCACATGATCCCCGGCGAGAACCAATGGACTGTGATCTTTTCGAAGATGTCGACGGCGTGGGGAAGCTTCAGCTACAAGCAGGACGAAGACGCGCTACGAGTGACTGTGAAGCCGCAGGCCGTCGACCTGCACAACGCCCTCGCCTACGATTTCGACGATTTACAGCCGGATTCGACCGTGGTCACTATGCGCTGGGAAAAAGTCGCCGTCCCCTTCAAAGTTGCGGTCAACGTGAACGACACCGTCACCGCGAGTGTCCGTAAGCAAATGCGCGGCCTGAACCAGTACTACTGGGAAGGCTGGGACGACGCCGCCACCTACTTCCTTACCGCTAAAACTAATCTGGACGAAGCGCTGAAGGATGAAGAACTTTCGATCCAGAATGAAGAGCGGTTCGACAATCTGCTCACCAAGTCGAAGATTCTGGAGGCGATGGGCCGCACGAATGATGCGAACTCAGCCCGCAAGCAGGCCTTGGATAAAGCCAGCGCGCTGCAGCTCTACTTCTACGCCAGACAATTGCAAGGGGAAAAGAAACAGGAAGAAGCATTCGCCATCTACCGCGAGAATGCAAAAAAGTTCCCCGATTATTGGACGTCGCATGTCGGCTTGGCTCGCGTATATAGCAGCCAGGGCGACTTCGACCATGCCGTCAAAGAAATACAAGCTGCTCTGACGACTGCGCCCGACTCCAACAAAGCCAACTTAGAACACTATGTGAAGCGGCTGCAATCGAAGGACGATATCAATCGCTAATCCTGTGGTTATACACCCCTCACCCAGCGAAGTTCGGCTGGGTGAGGGATTTCACTTGGCAGTGCTAATTACTTACCAAACCCGACAAGCATTCGCCCGCACCATCTTCTGTCCCGCCTTGCAGCCAAAGGCCTGAGCAAATTCCGGCATGTTTGAAACGACATTATCGATGCGGAACACGGGCATGGAATGCGGATTCGTGGTCACGATTAAACGAGTTACTTCCGGGCGAACAGTCGAACACCAGGAGTAAGCGTTCGCCAGATAGAAACGCTGAAGATTCGTCCAGCCATCGGGCCCTTTGTCGTCCAGCGACTTGCCCTGTTTTTTCAAATCCGTCTCGAGCGCCAGCAACGCGAGATGGATCCCTCCGTTATCGGCTGTATCCTCTCCTTGTGTAAGTAATCCATTCTGCTTCACCCCAGGACCGGCGTCGGGAACCTCCTGCGTGTACTCGTCGGAAATGCACTTACCTCGCTCGTCATATTGCTTGGCATCTTCCGCAGTCCACCAGTCCCGCAGATTGCCCTTGGCATCGAATTTTCGCCCCTGGTCGTCGAAACCGTGCGTGAGTTCGTGGCCGATCACCATACCGATGGCGCCATAGTTCACGGAGTCGTCCATGCTCTTCTCAAAAAATGGGGGCTGCAGAATTCCCGCTGGAAAATTAATCGTATTCAGCTGCGGGTCATAATAGGCATTGATAGTGGGCGGCGTCATCGTCCATTCGGTGCGATCCACCGGCTTGCCGATCTTAGCCACCTGGCGTTCGAATTCAAACGTGGTGGCGTGCTCAACATTCAGCAAATAGCTATCGCGCGTAATTTGTACGGTCGAGTAATCGCGCCAGTGCGAGGGATATCCGATCTTGTCCTCGATCCCTTTGAGCTTGATCAATGCCTGTTCTTTGGTTGCCGGGGTCATCCATTTGACAGTTTCGATGTCGCCCTGCATGGCATTCTCGATAGCATGAACCATTTCCAGCGTGCGCGCTTTGCTCTCCGGAGGAAAGGCCCGATCGACATAGGCCTGGCCCAGCGCTTCGCCCAGGTCGTGATCCGCCCTGTGCACACAACGCCGCCAGCGGGGGAGTTGCTCCTCCTGGCCGGCTAAGGTGCGGTCGAAGAAATCGAAGTCTTCATCCACGAGAGCCTTCGATAAGTAGGGAGCGGCGCGACTGATCGCCTGCCAGCGCATGTAAACTTTCCAATGCTCGAGCGGGTGCTCCGCCAGGAGCGTTTCCTCGGCACGAAAGAAATCCGGGGAAGTAACAATGTAATGATCCGTGGTCGGAGCGTTCACAGCCTTCAAGTAAACCTCCCATTGAATTGAGGGAGCCAGCGCACGCACCTGCGCGAGATCCATTTTGTTGTTGATATTTTTCGGATCCCGGCGCTTGATGTTGTCCATCTGCGCCTTGGCCATCGCGGTCTCCAGTTCAACCACGACGCCCGCGTCGGCAGCGGCCTGCGATTCCGCTTCCCCAGCTAACACAAACATCTTCTGTATGTGCGCTCGATACTTCTTCAAAGTATCCACCGACTTCTCGTCCGTATTGATGTAGTAGTCGCGATTTGGGAGGCTCAGCCCGCCCTGATCGATCTGCGCCACAACTTTCGAAGCATCGTCGTAATCCTGCTGGCCGGTGAAACCAAAAAACGGCGCATTCGTCTGGTTGTCGGATTGCTCCCATGCGCCTGGAAATAACTGATGCAGATGCGCGATTTCGAGTGTGATCTCTTGTTTCGATTTCAGCGCCGCAATTCGGTCCAGTTCGGGTTGAAGCGGCCCCAATCCGGCGGCTTCAATGCCGCTCTCGTCCATGCACGCCGTCCAATAGTCGCCGATTTTTTGTTGGACCGTAGTTCGCTTGGAGTCGTTTTTGCCGTTCGCCTCCATCGTTTCGCGAAGGATGTTGTCGTTCCAGATTTCCAGACCGCTCCCGGTGCTCCAATAAACCTGGTCGGCGGGAATCGGGTTCGCCGCAATCCACTTATTGCAGGCGTACTTATAAAAGTCATCGCAGGGGTTCACGGATTTGTCTTCCAGATTCGGATCGAAGTGGTCGAGTTTGGCGGCAGCGTTTTGATCAGTTCCAGTGGCTGGAGCGGCGGGGTAGAGCAAAACTTGTCCGACCAGTGTGGTCGGCAGAACTAAAGAAACGCACATAATGATTTTTGAAATCAACATGGAGGATCCTTCTTTCGGATGCGAAAGCGAAGCATTCTGAAATCGCGAACTCCGCAAAACAACATACTACAGACGGGCTGCCAATCGTGTAGTTAGCAGGCCGGCGCTATCCGGTATTGTGAAGTCCGGCTGCGATACCATTGATGGTTGCACCCAGCGGATACTCCAGCTTCGCCGCATCCTCACCCTGCTGCTTTCGTCGCAAGAGTTCAACCTGAATCAAGCTCATTGGGTCCACGTATGGATTGCGCAGGTGAATGGAACGCGCCAGCACCCGGTTGCGTGCCAGCAGATCGCGCTGGCCCGTAATGCGCAAGATCATTTTTCGCGTTTGCAGAAACTCCTGCTCCAGCATGTCAAATACGCGCGCGCCCAGAGCCGCATTCTTCACCAAGCCGGAATACAACTTCGCGATGTGCAGATCGGCCTTGGCCATACCCAGCTCGACGTTGCGTAGCAGATCCGAAAATAATGCAAAATGCTTTGACATTTCCGCGAGCAAGCGCTCTTGCTTCCTTCCTTTGTCGGCAAGCTTCCGCAGACCGTAGCCGACTCCGTACCAGGCCGGGACCGCGTGACGGCTTTGCATCCACCCGAAAACCCACGGAATAGCGCGGAGATCTTCCAGCTGCCGAGTCTTTGCCCGGCGCGAGGGTCGAGACCCGATTTGTGCCGAGTCCAACTCATGTACAGGCGTGGCCTGTTCAAAATATTCCAGCACCTCTGCGTTTTCGGCGATATCGCGACGATAAACACGATAGGCCTCTTGCGACATCTCCTCCATCGCCTGATCCCACTGCGGTTGATCTTTTTTCGGCTGAGAACCCGGTCGCGTCAGCGCTTCCAGGCTGGCGGCAATCATCAGCTCAAGATTCCATTCTGCCAGCACTTCATCCGCATACTTCCAGTTCAGTACCTCACCTTGCTCTGTAATGCGAATGCGGCCAGAGAAGCAACCCTCGGGTTGCGCCAGAATTGCCGAATGGGTAGGACCGCCGCCGCGACCCACCGTACCTCCGCGGCCATGAAAAATTCGCAGCTTCACGCCACACTCCTTTGCCGCAAGATGCAGCTCGCGGTGTGCCTTGTACAACTCCCACGTACTGGTAAGCATTCCTCCATCTTTGTTGGAATCGGAATAGCCGAGCATCACTTCCTGCCAGCGTCCCCAGGAATCGAGCAAAGGTTGATATTCGGGATTTGCCCACAGACGCCGCATCACCCCCGCGGCGTCACCCAGCGAACGAATCGACTCAAATAAAGGAACTGGCATCAAGCCGGGATCGAATTCGGAAGCCGCCAGCCTTACCCCGCACAGCTTCGCCAGGCGAACCACATTCAGAACATCGTCTTCCGACTCGGCTCCGCTGATGACGTATTGGCGGATCGACCCTGCCGGATAGCTCTGCTTCAGCTCCCGGATGGTGCGAAAAGTTTCAATCAGCCGGTGCGTCTCTGGAGAAACGGAATCGTCGGTCGCCTGCGGAGGAGCGCCGGGCGCCAACGCGGGTGCCGTCGTTCTCAATTCCGCGCTGCGCAATCTTTTCTTTGGCAAACCACCATCCTGAGGCGCCGCGATCTTTCTGATATCGATTTCTTTTTCAGCAATCTCTTGTAAACCGGCCGCGTGCACTCGGGCATGCTGCCGGATATCGAGAACTTGCAAATGAAAGCCGAAGGTCTGAACCTGTCGCAACAGCGGATCGACAAAAGCCTGCGCCAACCGCTCGCCGCGATTCATGGTCAGACTCTTTCCCAACAATACGAGATCAGATTCAAACTCCGCGGCGTCGTGATATCCATTCGGATCGTCTAAAAGCTCGCGGTTGCGCTGTAGCCGGTGCCCCACGTAGGAGAGAAAACGACGATAGTGTTCCGCGGTATTGCCTGGCCCCCAAAGCATGTGTACGCCTGCCATCGAGCGCGTGTAATGCGCCAACCGCGCAAGCATCTCCTCCGAGGCGCCAGTCTGCCGTGACGACGCGCTCAGGCAATCGCTTAAGAACTCCACCCGACGGATGTATTCGTTCAGGATCGTACTTCGCGCCGTTTGGAGCGCATCCTTCGCATGTGCTGTCGTAACCAGCGGATGTCCGTCACGGTCGCCTCCAATCCACGAGCCAAACGTCAGCAGATTCGGCAATTCCCCGGGAGCCAGATCGACGGCGTAGACATCGAGAATCGACTCTGCGACCTCTGCATAAATGCGCGGCAGCGTTTCAAACAGCGATAGGCGGAAATATCGCAGCCCCATGCGAATCTCATCCCCGACCGTGGGCTTTGTCTGGCGCACCTCATCGGTCTGCCAAAGCGATGTAATCTCGGCATGGATGAGCTGTTCACAATTCAAAGCTTCACCAACGGTAAGCGGAAGATTGTCCAGACGCTTCAATTGTTCAGCAATACGCCTCCGTTTCAGCAATACTGTTTGCCGCGCCACTTCGGTGGGATGGGCGGTAAATACTGGCGTGACCGTGACCTGCCCTAGGGCTTCCAAAACCTGCTGCAGCGTCATTCCGGCTTCTTTCATGCGCAGCAAAGTTCCACGAAACGAACCCGGCAGTGGATTCCTCTGCCGCTCCGTTTGCCGGGCTCTACGCCGGCGTTTGCGATGATTGGTCTCCGCCAGATTTGTCAGCTCAAAATAGATAGCGAACGCCTTTGTAACCTGATACGCGCGGACCAGATCCATGTCCGAAATTATGGCCCTGGCCCTTTCCATCAGGCCTCCCGCCATGGCGGAGGGATTGCGCCGGGCATGTTCACGATGCTGAATCATCAGCCGGCGCAACTGCTCGACCGTGTCGAACAACTCCTGCCCCACTTGCTCCACCAATACGCGCCCGAGCAAGACACCTAAGGACCGTACGTCACGCCGCAGCGCGTGATCTTTCGTGGAGTCGTCCGACTGCGCCGTAAGCTCCGACAACCGGGCTTTCTGGTCATCCGCTTTCCACAGTGGTTTAAGCCGGTTCATGATGGCTGCGCTCGCAAGGTGAGTAGACAGAATAAATCAAGGCGTGCGAGTGCCGGGGAATGGAAGGACAATCGAAGCTATTTGGGATTCTCGAAGCGGTAGCCAATTCCGCGGAGAGTCTTCAGATACTTGGGATGGCGAGGATCGAGCTCAATTTTCTCCCGCAGACGCCGCACGTAAACATCAATGGAGCGAGGAGTCACAAAAGGAGTTTCCTTCCAAACTGCGTCCAGCAGTTGGTCGCGAGTAAGCACGCGGCCGCAATGGTTCGCCAGATATTCAAGCAAACGGAATTCGCGCACAGTGGTGAGAACAGGGCGTCCTTGTACTTGCACGGTCATCGAAGAGGCATCGATCTCAAGATCGCCGAGGCGCAGAACTTCGGGCGTGGTCACCGGTTGGCGCACGCCCCTGAGAACGCTACGCACCCGCGCTACAAGTTCCCGCGGGCTGAAAGGCTTGGTAATGTAGTCGTCGCCTCCGAGTTCTAGACCTTTAATGCGGTCGGCTTCAGCGGTTTTGGCAGTGAGAAAGATAATCGGCGTTGCCGATAATGCCGGCGTCTGGCGAATCTGGCGGCATATCTCAAAGCCGTCGGCGCCCGGAAGCATGACGTCCAGAAGAAACAGCGAGGGCATTTCGCGGAGCGCTTCGGAAACGACGGACGCACCGCTGACAAAGCTTTGCACCTCGAACCCGGCGGCCTGCAGGTTATGGGAGATCAACCGGGCGATGTCCTCCTCATCCTCGATCACGAAGACCAAGTGGCGAGACACCGCTGCCACTCCCGCTTCACCCCGCGGTTCGTAAGATCCCATGGGTAATTGCATGTCAGTCTTAATGCGAGCCGAGCCGACGCCACAAGCACTGTGCGTCCGATGACTCTAGAATCTATTGAGGAAATATTGCGAGAATGTTTCCCGCTTGTTAAGGAATGATGAATTTGTCCAGGAACTGCCGGCAGCAGCCAGAAACCAGCTAGAACCCAACATCAGGAATAGCCGCCAAGAGAACTGGCTAGCGGAAACTGGAAACTGCCGTTAAGTGGCGGCTCGCTTTTTCGGAGCATGGCGCAGGCTGCGGCCTTCGATCAGGCTATAGAGGTCCTCCGCCAGATTCGTCGTATGGTCCCCGGCGCGCTCCAATGCCTGCGCCATCAGCAGTATTTCAAAGCTCGACGGACCGCTCTGCGCTGCATGTTCAGTGAGGTGCTTTTGAAAAAGGGCATGACAGACGCGATCAATGTCCTTATCCATCTGCAGGACTTTCCGGGCGCACTCCAGGTCCAGATGGGTGAAGCCGCGATAAACCAGATCGAGCATCTCGCGAAGAATCGAAGCCATTTCCACAAGCTGCCGCACGTCGGAAGCTGGCACTTTCGATGTGCGTGCCTGCACCCGCAGCGCCATGCTCATCACCAGATCGCCAATCCGCTCCAGATCCGTGGTGCATTTTAGGCTTGTCAACAACTGGCGTGCACGAATCTCGTTGACACGCGTGATAGCAGCGGGAGTGCGCTCGTCAATATAGCGCTCGATCACGTCCAGCTCTTGCTCGCATTCTTTGATTGCAAGAAAAGCCATGCGCGCCGTCGGCGTGAAAAGGTCGCCCACATTGGATGCGGCGTCGCGCGCAATGAGGAAAGCCTTGAGCGCTGTGCGCGCCAGATCGTCAAGCGATGCGGCGCCCTTTTTTTGAGCTTTTTTCGCGGCTCCTGGAGGCGGCTCAGCAACGGCCGTGACCGAGGCCTCTTCCACTAACTTTTGCTGTGACGGCAAAGCCGAGGCAGATTTGCGGGGCATAGTCGAAAGACTCTTCAAGCAGGCGGCGCTGGTCACTTCGAAGACAGAGTACCTCATCGCCGGCCAGTGGTTCAGTCTATTCGCCAAGTGTGAAAGGACCGTTAAAAGCTAAGTTGCGGAACGCGATGGGAGCAAACTACAGTGTCAGCAAGGTTTCGCTGCTAACCATGGAATTGCTTCAATACCTGGCCCGCCAGTTTGCCTATGACGCGTGGGCGAACGCTGAAGTATTATCGGCGATCAAGGCCGCTTCCCCGGAATCACAACCCGGGCCGCTGAAATTGCTGGGGCATATTCTCTCCGCCGAGAGGCTGTGGTTGGAACGCCTGCGGCAACAACCACAAACTATGTCGGTGTGGCCGGAGTTTGGCCTCGCACAATGCCAAGCGCAGATCGCTGAGCTAGCGGATTTATGGCGAGGGTATTTCACCAAACTGTCGGACGCAAAGCTCTCGAAAAAGATAAGCTATAAAAACAGCAAGGGCGAACCCTGGATTAACACCGTGCAAGACGTCTTAACCCATGTAGTCCTGCATTCGGCTTACCACCGAGGGCAGATTGCCAGCCTGCTCCGCGCTTCGGGCAACTCTCCCGCCTACACGGATTTCATTCACGCGGTGCGTCGGGGTTTGATCGAATAGGCGAAACAGTCCGAGAGATAAGGAGGCCGATGGAAGGCCGAAGCTATTATGCATTCGCCGTTTTGCAAACGCTGGTGGTGTGCGGGCTCTTGTGGTTCATCTTCACTCGGCCCACGGGGTGGGATTTGCAGCGCGGAATCGGAACAGCCTTATTGTTCATTGGAATCCTCGGCATCGCGATAGCGCGCTATCAATTGGGCCGCTCTTTTGCCGTCCGAGCTGAGGCCCACCAGTTGGTCACTCGCGGAATCTACTCGAAAATTCGCAATCCTATCTACGTCTTCGGCACGGTAATGATCGCTGGCTTTGTTCTGATCATTCACAAGCCTGTCGGATGGCTGTTCGTTCTGGTAGTCGTCATCTTGCAGATAGGACGCGCTCATCGCGAGGCGCGCGTTCTCGAAGCTGCATTCGGCGACGCCTACCGCGAATACCGCCGCAAAACCTGGTTGTGACAATTATGGTTTGACAAAATGGTTCTGCCAATCGGGTTTTGACAACTTGTTCCGATAATCCGCCAGCGGAGCCAACCGGCCATTATCTGGAGTACTATTTCTTCCGATGAAGAAATTCTTCCCGCTTTTTCTACTTGTTCTCTGCGCCACAATCTCCTCCAGTCAAGACGAGCCGAAATTTCCCTCCATGCCGGCCGCGGTTGCCGATAATGCGGTGGCAAGCCTGAAAAGCGGTTTCGAACTCTTTTCCTTCATGGGAGTTGGCCCCAAGAAAACCTGGGAAGACGTCACCAATGAGGTCTACATTATGACGCTCGGCCATGCCGGAAAATGGAGCACAGGCAGGCAGGTTCCCGGTCCAGCGGGACGCTTGAACGCCGCCGCCGCCGGAGTGAGAGGCGTAGTCGTGCTCATGGGCGGCTTTGTGGTGGACAAGCAGGGTTTGGAGCTAACCATTCCCGACGTGAATGTCTATGAACCCGGCGCGCGCCGTTGGTCTCGCGGCAAAGACATTCCGATTCCAGTCGATAGCGCCGTCACCGGCGAGACGCATGATCATTTCATTTACCTGATCAGCGGCCGTTCGCCCAGTGGCCCCGTGAACAACGTGCAGGTTTACGATCTCGAAAAAGACACATGGACGCAAGCCACGCCATTCCCCGGCACCCCGGCCTTCGGCATGGCAGGCGGCGTGGCAGAGGACGACATTGTGGTCGTGGATGGCGCCAAACCCGGCCCCAACGGCGGCCCGCGCTATGTTTCTTCCGACGAATGCTGGCTGGGCAAGATTGATCACAAGGATCCCGCCAAGATTGAATGGAGTAAATTGCCGCCGCATCCGGGCACGGCGCGCTTTGGCATCGCTGCGGGGGCCGGCGCCAAGGATCACAAGATTTTCTTCTCTGGAGGCACAACCACGCCTCACGATTACAAGGGCGCTTCGTACGACGGAAATCCGCCAGAAGTTTCCGGCCTGACCTTTGCCTACGACCTGCGCGGGCACCGTTGGGAAACTATCAATGAGAAGACTACCGATCCTCGCGCTGATGGCCGCGGATTGCTCGAAACGCCTGTCGGCCCTGTCGTGCTGGGAGGCATGGCGCAGAATATGGCGGTCACGGCAGGCGTCACGCTCTTTCCCAAGAAGTGAGAGTTTCACACTAAGATCGTGTTGGCGGTGATTATCGCTTCACGCTACAATCGCAATGGTTCGATAAGACCTCTGCGCTCCTGTCCGGCAATTTGTTTTAAGGATCGACAATGTTTAACCCTCGGTAATTCGCCATCCTTGCTGAATCCGCAAGAGCGGACCTCTAGCTGCGTAATTTAGTCTGGAACCGGTGCGTTCGCCTATTTCGGCGCGGCGCATGAAAAGCCGCAGAATATCTATGGACAGCTTGGCCCCCACTACGGAGAAGCAGCACACATTGTGGGCCTCTCTGGTGGAGGCAGTTCGCGGGTCGCACCAGGACTACACCAAGGGCAGCCTGAATCGCGCGATTCTCCTGCTGGCCGTGCCCATGGTCCTCGAAATGGTGCTGGAGTCGCTGTTCGCGGTGGTGGACGTCTTTTGGGTCGGCCGGCTGGGCGCAAACGCAGTGGCGACGGTAGGGCTGACCGAATCGCTGCTGACCCTCGTATTCTCGGTGGCTATGGGGTTGAGCCTTTCCACGACCGCCATGGTCGCGCGCCGCATCGGAGAAAAAGATCCTGAAGGCGCGGCCGTCGCGGGCGTGCAGGCAATCGCTCTGGGATCCTTTATTGCAGTCGCCGTTGGGGTTCCCTGCTTCCTCTTTGCTCCCAACTTGCTGCGAATGATGGGCGCGACGCCCGAAATCATCGCGACCGGCAGCGGATACGCCAGAATCTGCCTGGGCGGAAGCTTTGCCGTTCTGCTGTTGTTTTTGAATAACGCCATCTTCCGCGGCGCAGGAGATGCAGCCATTGCCATGCGCCTGCTCTGGGTGTCGAACATCATCAATCTCATTCTCGATCCCTGCCTGATTTTTGGCCTGGGTCCGTTTCCTCGACTTGGGGTAACGGGCGCGGCGTTAGCAACTCTTACCGGCCGCAGCATCGGAGTCGCCTACCAGTTTTATCGGCTGCTGCGCGGGACGGAGCGGCTTCGCATCCTCAGAAGCCAAATCCGTCTGCAGTTCGACGTGCTGTGGCGCCTGATTCGCGTTTCTGTCACCGGCATTCTGCAATTCGCCATCGCGCACACAAGTTGGATCGGCCTGGTGCGCATCGTGAGCATCTTTGGCGCTGCCGCGCTCGCCGGATACACCATAGCCATCCGCATCGTCATCTTCATCATCCTGCCCTCGTGGGGATTGAGCAATGCCGCCGCCACGCTAGTCGGACAGAATCTGGGCGCAGGCCAACCCGAGCGCGCAGAAAAATCCGTGTGGCGCACTGGACTGTACAACGTAATTTTCCTCGGAGCGGTCGGTCTCGTGTTTATTTTCTTCGCTGAGCCCATCATCCGATTGTTCACGCAAGACCCCGCGGTCGTACCACTAGGCGCATCCTGCCTGCGCATCGTGAGCTACGGCAATTTGGGCTACGCCTACTTCATGGTAATGATGCAAGCCTTCAACGGCGCGGGCGACACGATCACGCCCACCATCGTGAATTTCTTCGGCTTCTGGCTGTTCGAGATTCCCCTGGCGTATTCGCTGGCGATTCCGCTGCACATGCGCTCGAATGGAGTTTTTGCGTCGATCGCCATCGCAGAAAGCTCGATGGCTTTGGCGAGCGCGATTCTGTTTAAGCAGGGAAAATGGAGGAAAAAGAAAATATAGCTCACTGCTTCTCGACCCCGAATCGCCGCAACAGCTCCACAACCCGCTCTTCGGCGTCCTCCCCCACCTCTTCCGCAAGGTCTCGCATGTTCAAGACTCCCGGGCCCCCAGGATGTGCCCACTGCCTGTTTACCTGGAAGCCGGCCACCAATATCTTTGCGGTGCGGTCGCCTTGCCGTTCCAATGCATCAATCAGCTTGTCAAGAACTACCGAGAAGTTTTTGACCAAGATCTGTTCCGAATCGCTGGGCAGGCGAACACCTTCAAGGCACAGCCCTCGAAACTCGACATTTCGGAGCTTCGCGCTGCTGAAATCAACGTTTATCATCTCGCCCGGAGGGAAGGATTCTTTCCCAACACCGTGTCGCCAGAATATGACTTCTCGCAGTTCACCTTCGAATTGACAATCCACAAAGGTGCTAGTGCCAAAATCAACTTTCACCAGTTTTGTATTGCGGAACATGCACTGTTCGAAAACTGCCGAGATATAAACCGTACCTCTTAAGTCAGCCTCTGTGAAATCGACTCTGGTATAAACGTTCCGCTTGCCCAGTAATGCCCTATCGCCCATACCCAACAATCCTGCGTCGCCTACAGCTGCTCCCAGTGCTGAATCTCTTAAATTGGCTCTCCGGAAGCTACAATCGCGTATCCTCGTGTCCCACAGCCTCCAATCTTTCAGCTCGCACTTTTCAAACAGGCAGTTGCTGACTTCTGACTCGTAAAAACGAAGGGAATTCAACTTGCTGCCCGAGAAATCGAGATTCTGCCACCTGATTCCGCGAAACTCACCGGCAGGCAAAATCTGGGACATGTTCGCCGTGGGAGTCTGCCATCTCTGTAGGACCGACGGATCAGGCAACGACAGCCCACAAAGATCGGCACGACCATCTTTCGTCGCCAGCGAAATTCCTTCAAGGGGCTTACTTTGACGCAGCCGCTCCCAGACCTCGGCGTTCAGCGAGTCACTCAACATAGTGTGAAACGATCCTACCGCGCCCGCGCCAGCACCAGCGTAATATCATCCGGCTGCTCGTTGTCGCCGATCCAGTCGTCCACCGCCGATGTAACCGCCTGGCTGACCTGAACTAGCGGCAAATGACGGTTCTCGCTCACCAGATCGATCAGCCGCTCCTCTCCGAATTCTCCGAATTCGTTCTCCGGCTCGGTCACACCATCGCTGTAGGCCAGAAAAATTTCCCCGGGATGCATCTCAACCGAGCCTTCGTCGTACGTCATATTGTCGAACAGGCCAATCACGGTTCCGCCAGCCTCGAGTCGCCGAACGGCTCCGTCTTCGCCAATCAGAATCGGCGGCAGATGGCCGCCGTTACTGTAAGTCAGCCGGTGCAAGCGACCGTCGTAAATACCCAGAAACAGCGTGGCATATTTTTCCGGCGGAGTGCTCTCGTAAAGCTGATGATTGAGCAGGCTCAGCAAAGCGCCGGGAGAAACCTCGACGCCCTCTGGCCAGGCTGCCGTTATTCTGCCTTCACGCAAGACCGCGCCCACTGCGATTGGCTCCCGCAGCTGCGGCATACTCTCAAGGGTATACGCTCGCACCGCCGAGTGAATCGTAGCCATCAGCAACGCCGCCGAAATCCCCTTCCCGCTGATATCCCCAACCGCAAGAATTAACTTGTGCGAACTAGCCGTGAGAAAGTCGTAGTAATCCCCGCTAACCGTGCGCGCCGGACGGCAAAAACCGTGCACTTCCAGCGATTCCAGTTCTGAAACCTGCCGCGGAAATAGCTGCGCCTGCACCTCCTGAGCGATGGCAAGTTCGCCTTCGAGCCGCTGCTTCTCCTTCTGCTCCAGAATCAGCTTCTCGATGGACTCCGTCATCGAGTTGAACGACAACGAAAGTTGCGCCAACTGATCGTCGGACTTCACCGGAATGCGATGGCTGAAATCGCCGCGATCCACGTTCTTGGTTGCATCGTAGAGCTGCGCCACGGCACCCGTAACAGTGCGCGTCATTCGCGTTCCGATGATGAGCGCGATGAGTTCGATCACAGCAAAGATAACGATCACAGCCAAAAGAATGTACTCAACCCCTATGGCGAAATCTCCTAGTGAAGCGAACAGGTGGCTGTAGAGCACCGAAGGCCGCGTCCGAACTTGTACCAGCGCTCCGGCTCGCGACCGCTCGCCTCCCTTCCAGTCCACCACGGAGAGCGGTGTCCCGAAGGTGATTTCTCGATCCGTTATCGAAGATGGAGGGGCGAGCGTGCCTACCGTGAACATCGGGCGAGGGTGAACAACCTGTCCGCCCCCCTCAATTTTCACTCCGTCGGCGTTTTGACTGTAAGTAAATCTGTCTTTATCCGACTTCCCCGCAGAGGCAGTGCCGGCCGCTGTCTTTGTCGTCGAATCGTTCCCGCCGTTCCGCGCCGGTGGCGTGTTTTCCAAACCGATCCCCGCCGCATCAAGAGTGATTTCCCCCAAATCCGCGGCTATGTCAGCGACCAGATTTTTGTCGAGTGGCTCGCCCGTCACCACCGTCAACTTTTCACCACCTACATTAAAAACGGATGCAACACGCAAATACAGCTCACCTTGATCGCGAACGATCTCCTTAAACGGTTTGCCTTCGAGCGCGGCTTTGGCAAATTCGCTGTCCGACTTGTCGAGGAAATCGGGAAAGGTCATCGCCGCCGGATTCTCGGTGCTCCCGCTCGTCAGCAAAAGCCGCGTGCCTTGCCAGGCGCAAACTCTTCTTCTTCCCCAAGCGCGGTCGCGCTTGCGCAATCCTACTAGGGATTCGGCGGTCGGTGATTCGCTCTTTTCGATCCGCGACGCCAGTTCATTGCCCACCGCAGCATTCACGGCCTGCATGCTGCGCAACTGAGAGTTGATTTCCGAAGTGACAACAAAGCTGGCAAATTGACCGGCGAAAAGGTAAATGGCGATGAGGGCCATCGCGACTAACAGAACCGCCGGAATTACTCCGATAAAAACATACGTGACGATCAACCGGTTTCGCAGGCGCCACAGAATTCGCCCCTTCAGCCAGCGGAAAGCCACGATGGAAAACAGCAACGCCGCATCAAAGAGCAGAAACTTGACCCACCCTCCCAGGCTGCCGCTTGCGGCGGGCGCAAAGAGGCCCAGCAGCATCTCCAGAAGGAAAAGTCCCAGCGCCAAGACGAGCGAATAGCACGCTGCGCGGGCCACCCAGCCCTGCGGCCATAAGCCCGCCTCCACCATCCAAGCGCGCAATTTCCAATAAAAATCCCGCATCGCCCCATTCACTCTCAAGCTTGTCCGTCGAGAACTTGGGATTGCCCTTATCCCAGTCGATCGGTTGCTACGAAACGTCCTAGATCTCCGGATCTAGATCTCCGGATAAAGGTCGAAGAAAGCTTCCAGGCTGGTGCGTAACTGCTTCTCGATCTCTTCCTTGCTGCCTTCGAGAACATGCATGGTGACATGCGCTTCGCGCCCACTGGTAAGTTTCACCGGCGCCGAGCCCACTTCTGCTATATCTTCCGACGGCAGCAGCCTCATGCCATAAACCAGCGTTAGATTGGCCATAGGTGGATTCTAAACATCTTGCTCGTGTTCGCAAAACTTGCTCGTCCTAGCATGCATTTATGGTTTAAGCCATATCGTTTAGAATTCCGCAGTGCTCCCAAAACTCATTTGGCTTCTTGGATTGCTCTTTAGTCTTCCGGCCTTTTCACAGCAAGGCGGCGAGTCCTCTGCGACTCAACCGCAAGTCAAGGTGAATGTTCTCAACGTATGCACCCCCTCCGCCGAAGAACAGAAGGAAATTTCCTCGGCGCTGGCGCGCATTCCAAAGCAGCCGCTTTTCAGTTCGGATTTTGAGATCTCCCATGGTGTTTCCACGCTCACCGATGCGCCGAACTTCCTTCAGCCCGGGCAAAGCGCGCAGATATCAGGCGAGCCTTCAGTCGCGCGCTATGTTCGCATCCGGCGGGAATTTTCTGTACAAGCCACATTCTCCAGCGTCCAATATTCCTTCAGCAATGACGGGCAAAGTATGATCGAAACTCTCGTCCTGCACGTACGCGATCCCAAAGAATTGATACAAGTCTCGCTGGAAGACAGTGCTTCCGCGATCGGCACGGTGGCAAACATGGTCGCGGCGAACACGCCTGTCAACCGCATCCGGCTGGAGCGTTTTGGAAAATCGTCGGTCGCGTTGGCGCGGTGCAGCGCATCCGAAAATAGCCCTGCAGCGGACCAGAGCGCCTATGAACCGCTTTTCCGCACCGGCTCCGAAATTCTGGCGAACTATCGTCGGCTGCTGGGCGCAAAGCGGACGGTGGCTGCAGAGTTGGCCCAAATACCCTCCGCAGGAACGGAGAAGCCAAAGATGCCGAAGTCTGCGCAAGGAAAACAATGAGCAAGAGCCGCTTATATAGCAGCGGCCCGCACCAGGCCGGTGTAGCGATGCATCGAAAACGGCAATTCGCAATCTAACGGACACCAGAACAAATCATGAGCGAAACTCGCAATGTCGTCATCATAGGGTCCGGGTGCGCCGGACACACCGCGGCGCTTTATACCGCCCGCGCCAATCTTAAGCCGCTTGTCGTCGAGGGTCATGAACCCGGCGGTCAACTCTCGCTTACCACGCTGGTAGAGAATTTTCCCGGCTTCCCTGAAGGCATCATGGGGCCGCAGTTGATCGAAAACATGCGCAAGCAGGCCGAGCGCTTCGGTGCCGAATATCGCATGGCACACCTCACTAGCGCGGATTTAACTCAGCGTCCGTTTCTGCTTCATCTTGGTAAACATCAGGTTCATACACAGTCGCTCATCATTGCTAGTGGAGCTTCCGCACGCTGGTTGGGCCTGCCCAATGAACAAAAGCTGATCGGCCATGGAGTATCCTCCTGCGCGACCTGCGACGGCTTCTTTTTCTCGGGAAAAGAAATTGCTGTGATTGGCGGCGGCGATTCAGCTATGGAAGAAGCTTTATTCCTCACTCGCTTCGCCAGCAAAGTTACGCTGATTCATCGCCGCGACAGTTTTCGAGCTTCCAAAATCATGCTGGAACGCGCTCAGCATAACGACAAAATCAAATTCCTTACCAACACAGTGGTCGAAGATATTCACGATCCCGCTCTAAAAGAGGTTACCGGACTCAAGCTGCGGAACATAAAGACCAACGAGGTCTTTGACCTTCCCGCCAGCGCGATGTTCCTCGGCATCGGCCACGAACCGAACGCAAAAATGTTCGGCGGCCAGCTTGAGACCGACGCCGATGGTTATCTCAAGACCCATAACTATGTGCATACACGCGTGCACGGCGTTTATGCCTGCGGAGACGTACAGGACCGCCGCTATCGCCAGGCCATCACTGCGGCCGGAACTGGCTGCATGGCTGCCATTGAAGTAGAGAAATTTTTGGAAGAGCAGGGCCACTAAGAACGGTCGAGACGATAAACTTCTGCCTTTTTTGACCTTTCCGATGCCGTGAGCCGCTCAAGGGTCGCCCTTACCAAAGTAATCTTCTAAAAGATTACATTTCCCTTATCGTGAATGCGTAGCACGGGCCCCCTATGAAGAGCCGAATCGCATTCTCTTTTGTCCTTCTTTCGCTCTTGATCGCTGTAGTGGGTAGCGCACCTGCCCAGGACTCCGCAGTATCCCGCAAAATCGTAATTCGCGTCGCTCCTCAATATCCCAGCCTCGCGCGCTCCATGAACATTCAGGGCAGTGTGAGGGCGGAAGTGCTGGTCGCGCCCAACGGAACAGTAAAGTCGGTAGAAATTAAGGGTGGTCACCCCCTGTTTGTTCAAGCTGCGCAGAACGCATTGCGCGAGTGGAAATGGGAGCCGGCCGGGCACGAAAGCCATGAACTTGTTGAATTGAAGTTCACCCTCTGATTCCACGGCAATCCTCCAGTCGCGCTTCTCTCTTTTGAGATCTCAACCCTAACCTCGCGATTCCCTCATTGTGATAAAACATTCTGTGATCTTCCCGCACCCATTTGCTGCGGCGGCCAAACTCTTCGGTGCCGCATGCTAAGAGCTTTCTTCGTAGGCCTCTCCGAAAATCCAACTTTACGCAATTTTGCCGAGAGTTCTTCCCTCGGCCGCCGCGTCTCCAGCCGGTTCGTAGCTGGCACCGAGGTTGCTGATGCCGTCCGCGCCACCCAGGCTATCAACCGCGCGGGAATTAGCGTCACCATCGACAATCTCGGCGAAAATGTCACCAATCCCGACGAAGCTCGCCACAGCGCCCAGCTTTACCATCAGATTCTCGACGCTATTTCCGCCAACCAACTCAATGCCAACGTAAGCTTGAAACTCACTCACATGGGGCTGGACGTCGATGAGTCTCTGGCTCGCGATCTCGTGAGTGGTCTTGTTTCACAAGCCGCGTCGATGAACCCCCCGGGATTCGTCCGGGTCGATATGGAAGGCTCACCCTACACCCAGCGAACGCTCGACTTCGTCCACGAACTGCATCGTATGCCCGGCAACGGCAACTCGGTTGGCACGGTCATTCAGGCATATTTGAAGCGCTCGGAAGCGGACATCGACGAACTGTTAGCGGAGAAGATCCGCATTCGCCTCTGTAAGGGGGCGTATAAGGAACCGCCAGAGATCGCGTTTGCGTCCAAGCAGGATGTCGATAACAACTACATTAAGCTGATGAAGACACTGATGAAAAGCGGCATCTACCACGGCCTGGCCACGCATGATGAACACATCGTGCGGGAGGCGCAAGCGTTCGCAAATCGCGAAAAACTGTCCCGCGACTCTTTCGAATTCCAGATGCTTTATGGCATCCGCCGCGATCTGCAACAGAATCTCGTCCGCGACGGCTGGCGCGTCCGCGTTTACCTCCCTTTCGGTACCGAATGGTATCCCTACTTCATGCGGCGCCTGGGCGAACGTCCGGCGAATGTCCTGTTTATCGCGCGCAATTTGCTGCGGGCATAGTCAGGCACAATTTCGGGGCAAATAGATGTAAGATGCTAACGCGCCCCATCGGGGTGCGCCATGGACGCTCCTTCGTCACCTAAGAAATTAGCGGGCCGTTACGAGGTCAGGCAGGTCCTCGGGCAGGGCGGCATGGGCCTTGTCTATCGCGCTTACGATACCGTTGTGCGCCGCGAAGTTGCCGTAAAGACCATCCTCGATATTCCCGATCCCGCGTCGCTGCAGCTCTTCTACAAAGAGTGCGACGTTCTCGCCTCCATGAGCCATCCCAACATCGTCGAAATTTTCGACATCGGCGAATTCGAGGAAGACGGCAAGAAAAAACCGTATTTTGTGATGCCGTTGTTGCCCGGTAACACGCTGGAATATTTCATTCGCAAAGCCAGCCATCGACTCACGGTCGAGCGCACGATCGACATTATTTCGCAGGCTTGTCGCGGCTTGCAGGCCGCGCATGAACGCGGACTCGTGCATCGCGATTTGAAGCCGAGCAACATTTTCGTCATGGAAGACGACTCGGTAAAAATTATCGATTTCGGCGTGGCGCACATGGCCGATGCGCACACCACCCGTGCCCAAAAAGGCACGCTGCTCTACATGTCGCCCGAGCAGATCGAGTTGAAGCCGCTCACGCCTGCTTCCGACGTGTTTTCCCTCAGCATTGTCTGCTACGAAGCCATGAGCGGCCGCAATCCGTTCCAGCGTGCGCGCGCAGATGAAGTGGTCGACGCCATTCTCCGCCAGATCCCCCCGCTGGCGTGCGAACTGAATTCCACGGTAAGCCAACCAGTCAGCCGCGTACTCCACAAGGCGATGGCGAAGCAGTCATGGCACCGTTTCGCCAGCGCCCGCGATTTCGGCGACACTCTCAGCAAAGCACAGCGCAACGAGCCCATCGAGTTCTTCGATCCGGAGCGGACCCGGCCGCGGCTGCAGCGCGCTACCAAGGCTCTGGAGGAAGGCGATTACCAGTTCGCGGCGGAAATCCTGGGCGAACTCGAAGCCGAAGGCCACATGGATACCGCCATCGGTTCGCTTCGCCGGCAGCTTGATGGCGCCGTCCGCCGCAAGACTCTTTCCCAATTGATCGATGCCGCCCGCGCTCGCTTCGAGGAAGAAGAAGACCCGCTCGCACTTCAAAAGCTGCAGGAAGCTCTTCAGATTGAGCCCGACAACGCGACTGCCCTCGCGCTGAAGAGCAAGATTGAAAATCGCCGCAGCGAGCGCCAGATCGACAATTGGTATCGCCTGGCGCGGCAGCATATTGAAAATCACGCCTACGGTCATGCTCGCGAAGCTTTGCAGAACGTCTTGCAGCTTCGGCCAAAGGAAGCGCGTGCCCTGCAGTTGCTCGCGGAGGTCGATCGCCAGGAGCAGGAATACAAAAAGCTCCGCCAGGAAAAAGAGCAAATTCATCGCGCCGCGGTAGACGCATGGCAAAAAGGCGATGTAAGCGCCGCACTGTCGAAGTTGGGCGTGGTGCTGGAGCTGGACCGCAAGGCGCCGGATTCCGTCAACCGCGAAAGCGGCACAAATTACCAGAGCTTCTATAACGAGGTCCGCTCCGAGCACGACGCGATGAACACTGCCTATGCTGAGGCCCGCAGGCAACTCACGGAGCACAACTTCGCGAAGGCCATCGCCGCATGCCAGGCGTATTTAGCCAAATATCCCAACAACGCCATCTTCCAGGCTCTCAAGTACGACATCGAAGAACATCAGCGGCAGGATCTCTCCGCCTTCATCGCTTCCGTTGATCGCCGCGTAGAGAGCGAGCCTGATCTGGACAAGCGCGTCAGCATCCTTCGCGAAGCGCTCGATCTCCATCCCGACGAATCGCACTTCGAACGTTCCTTGCGTCTGGTGCAGGACAAGCGCGATCTGGTCAACTCCATTGTGGCGCGCGCTCATCTTCACGAAGAGCAGGCCGCCTATAGCGACGCGCTTAACGACTGGGAGATTCTACGAACCATTTACAGCCAATATCCCGGTTTGAGCTTCGAAGTGGAACGCCTGCAAAAGCGGCGCGACCAGCAAACTCGCATCGAATCCAAGGCGCGGCTTGTCGAACAGGTCGATTCCTGCCTTCATGCCAGCGACTATTCCCGCGCAATCGATCTTTTAGCAGGAGCGACTGCCGAATTTCCCAACGATGCGGAACTGGCGGAGCTTCAAAACCTCGCGCAGGATGGCTTGGAACGGAAAACCGAAGCTCATCAATTGATGAATGAAGGTCAAGACCTTTTCGCGCAGGAGAAGTCTCCGGCCGCAATCAAGCTCTTGCGCAGCGCTTTTGAACTGGACGAAAACAATCCTGTGGCGCGCGCCGTCCTGGCGAACGCCCTGGTGGAACGCGCTCATTCCGTCGTGGAGGCCGATTGGCGCGAGGCCGAAAAGCTGACCAAAGAAGCGCTCGATCTGAATCCCGCGCACCCCATGGCCAAAACGATCAAGAGCCTGATCCTTGACCAGAAAAAAGAAACCTTCGTGCAAGAGTGTGTTTCGCAGGCTCGCAAACTGCAAACTGCCTCCGATTTCGCGGGCGCATTATCTCGCATTGAAGAAGGCTTATCGATATATCCGCGCGATCCGCGATTGATTCAGATTCAGGAAAGCGTTCAGCGCGAACTGCAAACGCAGCGCAGGCAAGCTCGCCGTCGCGACGTAGAAGAACTCCGCCGAATGGAGGGCGAAATCGAGGCCGCGACCGACGCCGCGTCCAAGCAAGCCCTGGCAGCGCGGTTGCGCGCCGTGATGGACAAATATTCCACCGATGGAGAGGTTCTTTCGATCACGAACGGACTTCTGCATAAGTTGGGACTGCTGGAGGTGACGCGCCAGGGTGCCAGCGCGACCGCCGAAAGTGAAAGTGCCACCCTCACCTACAACTCTCCGCCGATAGTCTCTCAGCCTTCTCTAGACGCAACAATTAACGAGGCGCCCAGTAACGTTGCGGATATCCCCGCGACCAGAGTCGCTGATATCCCCCCAAAGGTTCAGGATATTCCAGCAACCAAAGTTGTGGTTCCGCCGCCAGCCAAGGCCGCAGCGTCGCCGCCTCTTGCAACAGAACGACCAACCCGAGAGATTTCCGCCGCTACGTTGGATTCGCAGGCGTTCAAAAAGCCCGCGACCACTGTCAGAAAACAGCCTGCAAGGCCGCTGCCGCGTTCCACGATGATGATTGTCGGTGCAGCCATCGCTGTTCTTGTCCTGGCTGTAGTCATCGCCCTGTTGATGAGAAAGCATCCGCAGGAAACCACTTCTACTCAGCCCAGCGCGGTTGCTCCTGCTCCTGTTCCAATTCCGAGTCCCGCTCCAGCACCTTCGCCCGACCTCGGTCTAACGTCACTCAGACTCTCCTCGGATACCGGCAATGGCAAAGTCACCTTCGATGGCCAGCCGGTATCAGAGTTTCAGGATGGACAATGGTCCCTCGACAACATGTCTGCCGGAGAACACACGTTGAAGATTGAGGGATCCCGGGGGCAAGCGTCGTTCACCTTCACCACCGGCACACAATCGATGCCGGCCATCAAAGATCCCATCGTAGCCAAGGGGCTGCTGGCAATCGTCACTGCAAGCACAGCTGACCACCTCCGCGTTTATTCGAGTGAAGCCGGTGCCAAACTCAGCCTTGATGGCCAGCCTCCGGCCGACATTCCGCAGTCCGGGCTTGACCTCCCCTCGATTTCAGCAGGCCCTCACCAACTCGCAATCAGTCATGCCGGCAATCAATATAAGCGCGACATAGATCTCGGGACCGCGCCATCACTGAATCTGTTCTTGGAATCCGGCCAGAACCTGGGTGCACTGGTTGTCGTCGCCGGTCAGGATCAAGCCAAGGTATTTCTCAATGGAAAGCTGCAATCCCAGCTAACTCAAAGCGGCCAGTTGCACATTCCGAATCTTGAGCTCAAAGACTACACGGTGCGCGTTTCGAAGAGCGGCTTCCTCGATCCCCCCGAGCAGAAGATACGGATTCGCAAGGGCGAGCAGGCCAAGCTGACGTTCAATCTGCAATCCACCCCGCACTTGGCCTCGCTTGCGATTCAGGGTGGAATTCCCGGAACTATCGTCCTAGTCGATCAAATTGCGGTCGGGACCGTCCCGCCCGATGGCACGCTTAATGTGAGTACCGTGAATCCTGGCGACCACACCATCGAACTCCGCAAGGACCGCTTTAAGTGGAAACAATTCAAGAAGCATTTCGCAGTTGGAAGCGCCGTGGCTCTGTCATCCGCTGATATGGCGTTAGAGGCTGCTCCGGGTGAGCTAAAAATTACGTTCACTCCGGCGGATGCGATCGTCACCATTTCGAAAGGATCTGAAGCTCCAATAAAAGTTACAAGCGGCAACTCGACGAGCCTGCCGGCCGGTTCCTACAACCTCAACGCAAGAACTCCCGACAACTTCATCCGCTCGGCGACAGTCGAGATCACCGCAGGCCAAACCAAGACCATGGATCTCTCTCTTGCGCCAGACGGCATGTCCAAGTGGGATGACCCCGCAGGCTGGAAGCAAGAGAAGGGTTCGTTTGTTCGCAAAGGCGGCGATTTTGTAATGTACAGTCTCTCGCCCACCTCCGGCACGTTTGTTTTCTCCGCCATGCTTGCCAAGGGCCACCGCCTAAGCTGGATCCTGAATTGCACCGATGCGAACAACTATGTCCTTTTTCAGATGGACGACAACAACTTCTATCGCACCATCGTTCACAACGGACAAAAGGGTGACGAGGTTAAGACTCCACATAAGAACGAGAAGAAAGCGTTTCGCACGCTCATGATTCGAGTCGGCACCAGCGAGATAGTTCATCAAATCAGGCAGGGCGACAGCTGGGTGGTGCTTGATCGTTTCTCGGTGCCCGGAAGCAACTTAAGTCAAGGCAAGTTTGGATTCTACATACCGGGCAACGACCAGGTCGCGCTCGCGAACTTCGGCCATTATGTGGATCTAAGCACGAAATAGGTTTACTCCGAGGGCGTTCCCTTCCAGACAATATCGTTTCCAAACTCTATGCCGCTAACCCAGCCCCGCGCTCGTTCCCTGCCCCAGTTCGCGCTTTCGTCTCTGGCACAAAGGATGCGAACACCATGGCTCCAATTAGGGCGAGCACCGCGAACACGTAGAACGTGATTTTGAATCCGAGGTGCTGCACCAGAAGCCCACCTGCCAACGGTCCAGCGACGCCGCCAATGGCAAGCGCGGTTGCAAACAACCCGGCCAGAGTGTTGAAGCGGCCCTTACCTTTCGTTAAGTCGGCCGCCAGAGCAATCACCACCACACCGTAAATTCCGGCACCCACACCATCGAGGCCTTGCAGCCACACCACAGCCCTTGGATTGCTCACAAATGTGTAGGAAAGAATCCGCAACGGCAGCGCCCAGAATGCGACCGCCATCACCGGCTTTCTCCCCCATCGGTCGCCATAGCGACCCGCCCATAGTGCTACAGGGACCATTACCACTTGCGCCGTGAGCACGGTCGCAGTCATCAGACTATCGGAGCCGCCCAGTTGTTTCACATACAAGGCAGTAGTGGGCAGAATGGGAGCGTTGGCCAGATGGAACAAGAAAATCGCCACAAGAAGTGCGCGCACCGCCTTATCCCGAAACAATTCTCTCCACGAAACAGCCGCGGTTTCCTTTTCCAGCAAGCCAGTCGCGATGTGCTCGTCGAGATCGCTCGCGCGAATCAGCAACCCCGACCCCGCCGCCAGCATGGAAGATATGCCCACCGCGTAAAATACAGAACTCACGCCAAGAAACCGCACCAACGCCATTCCGGCGACCGCCGCCGCGATGTTTCCCGCGTGATTCCATCCCTGGTTTTTGCCGGCAGTATTGTTCAACAACTCATGCCCAACCAGCGCCAGCGCTAACGCGCCCAGCAAAGGCGCGAAGAAGCTTTGTGCCGCTCCAGCAATGAAGAGCGCGGCGTCTACAGAAACATGGGAGCGTGGAAGCCCGGGAATAATCGCGAAACAAACCCCGGTCACGATCGACGTAATGGCGAAAAGCGCCCGGCGCGAGGAAATCTTATCCGTGGCAATTCCCGCCGGTGTCTGCACGAGCAATGTGCCCAACCCCGCAATAGCGGTCGCGATCCCAATCGAGTCATAGCGCCAGCCGTGTTCTTTCAAAAACACACTCAGGACCGGCAAGATCACTCCCACGGTCTCGGCCTGAAAAAAATTGATGGCGTTCAATCCGACGAGACTTTGCTTGATCGATTTCTGTTTCCCGTTTCTTCGCTTCATTGAACCTTCCATCGCGGTATCGAATTGCGAGGGGAATGAGATGCAGAATGCGCCGTGAGAGATAGCTTTTCGAACAGGCAGGGCAAGCAAACGTGTTACCATTCGCCTGAAATCGGCACGAATGAGTGGCCTGTGCCGCATCCTTACCCGGAAGGACTTATAGAATGCACTTTCTAACGCGTCGCGATTTCATGCGGATCAGCAGCAGTTCGCTGGCCGTAGGCGCAGCAACGAAGCTCACTCTGTTGCAACCAGCGGCACTTTGGGGCCAAGGCCGCACCATAGCTCCGAGTGACCGCGTTCGTTTTGCTTCCATCGGCACCGGCACGCGCGGATGCGAACTGCTGGCCGCGTCAATAGCCGTACCAGGCATCGAATGTGTTGCCGTATGCGATCTCTACGACAGCCGCCACGAAGCCGCGCAGGAGGCCGTGCAGCAGCAGGTTCCTGCAACCCGCAGCTATAAAGAAATTTTGGATCGCAAAGATGTGGATGCGGTGATTGTGGCAGTGCCCGACCACCAGCATCGCCGCATCGTGGTCGACGCCTGCGCAGCCGGCAAGGATGTGTACTGCGAGAAACCGATGTCGCACACAGTCGAAGATGGCTTCGCCATGGTTGACGCGGTGAAGAAACACAATCGCATCATGCAGGTGGGCAGCCAGCGCGTCAGTTCCATCGTTTACGAAAAAGCCCGCGAATTGTATTCCTCTGGGGCGCTTGGCGATGTGTTCTTCATCGAAGGCTCCTCGGACCGCAACTCGGCCAGCGGCGCGTGGGTTTATCCCATTCCTCCCGACGCCAGCGAGCAGACCATCGACTGGAACGCCTTCCTCGGCGACGCTCCCAAGCGGCCGTTCGACGCCGCGCGTTTCTTCCGCTGGCGCTGCTTCTCCGATTACGGCGAAGGCCTCGCCGGCGATCTGTTCGTGCATCTGCTTTCCGGGATTTACTTCATCTCGGGAACCAACGAAGCGCCAGCGCGCGCGCAATCGAGCGGCGGCCTGTTTCGCTGGAAGGATGGCCGCGATTTCCCCGACCTCATCGAGACGATGTACGACTATCCGAAATTCCGCGTCGTGCTCCGCTGTAATCTAAATAACGCCGGAGGCGAGCCGATCAAATTCCACGGCACCAAGGGCACAATGGAAATTAACGGGCAAACACTGGTCTTCACGCCACAGGATTCAGGTCCGAAGCCCGAAGAATACTCGACGAAAGGCTGGCCGGCCCGACTGCGCAAGCAGTATTTAGCGCAGTGGGCAGCGGAGCACCCGCAACCCTCGCCCCTCGACTACAAGCTGGTGGAAGCGGAAACTTTTACCGCGCCTCCGGGCTATAGCGATGTATCGGCGCACGAAGCTAATTTCTTCGAGTCTGTGCGAACCCGCAAGCCGCCTGTAGAAAACGAAGAGTTCGGCAACCACGCGGCCATCGGCTGCCATCTCGCCAACTACGCGTATTTCAAAAACACAATCGCAACCTGGGATGCCAACGCGAAAACCATTCGCGGGTAGGGCCAGGTTTCACTAATATTCAAAGAAGCACCATTCACAATCGAGGGACTTATCATGCTTCATGTTTCGAGAAGAACTTTCCTGAAGACCGCTTCCGCTTCGCTTGCTGGTGCCGCTCTATGGAACAACATCCCGTGGCTGATGGCCAATGCTCTGGGCCTGCCCATTGGCTTGCAACTTTATTCCGTGCGCGATGTCCTGCCCAAGGATTACGAAGGAACGCTGCAGCAGGTGGCCTCGTTGGGATATCAGGAAGTGGAAGCCGCTGGCTTTTTCAATCATAAGGCCCTTGAAGTGAAGCAGTTCATGAATCGAGCGAAGCTCCGCTGCGTAAGCGCGCATTACCCGCTGAAAGATTTGCTGCCGAAGTTGGACGAAACTGTTCAATATGGAAAGGATTTGGGCCTGCAATATGTCGTCTGCTCTTCCCCGTGGTTCAAAGATCCTTCGCGAGTTAAAGATCCCGGCTCCCGTGCGGCCCGCGAGTCGATGACACTCGACGATTGGAAGTGGAATGCGGAGCAGTTCAATCGCATCGGCGAGCGGATAAGTGTGGCGGGCATGAGCTTTGCTTACCACAATCACACGCCAGAGTTTCGTTCAGAAAACGGCGTGATGTTTTATGACGAAGTATTGCGCCTAACCGATCCGGCAAAAGTGAACATGGAACTGGATTGCGGCTGGGCGGCGATTGCCGGGCAAAATCCCGCCGACTTGCTAACCCGCCATGCTGACCGCATCAAAATGCTGCACGTGAAGGATTTCAAGATGACCGCTGCGACCACACCCGCCACAGCGCCGCATTCCACAGAAATGGGACACGGAACCATAGACTATCGCCCAATATTCGAGGCAGCAGAGAAAGCCCACATCGAACATGCGTTCGTGGAGCAGGAAGAGTTCGATATGCCGCAAATGGAAGCGCTAAAGATCGATGCCGACTACATGCGTGCGATCGCGGCGTAGCGAGCACGCGGAAGAAGACAGCTCGGTTTCACTTCAATAAGCTTCGGATTCCGATATCCAAACCGACCATCAGAACGGCCGATCCGGGAATCACGAGCAACGCCGTCTTCAGTCGCCGCGGATCGCCACCCGCAATCGCGCCAATGATTCGCGAACTAACGGCGAGTCCGGTCCATCCACAGGTGATCACGAATCCGATAGCGGTCCCGCTCATGCGCGGGAAGGCGTCGCCCACAATCGCCACTGTGGTAGGAAACACCGGCGCCATAGAAATCCCGGCAAGAAAAACTAGTACCAGAGCGACCACAGGCCGGGCAGTCCGCAACATCAGAAAAGTGGTCACTGCCATGGCGATCGACCCCGTCATCGTGACCGTGATGGCCGGAACATGGCTGAGAATCGGCAAGATCCCGGCTCGGCCGATCAACATCCCCAGCGCGAATCCCAGAGAAAGAATATTGAGTGCACGCGCTTCAGGAATGCCTTGCGCAATCAGATGGCGTGGCAACCAATTCCAAACTCCGACCTCGCAGCCGATGTAAAGAAACAGAAAGAGCCCGACCAGTAGCAATAACGGACGGTTAAACGCCGGCGCCACGTTCGTGAGTACAAAACGTCCGGTGCCCGTCGGCCCGGGCATTTTAGTGATGGCCTGAAGCATCAACGTAACTACTGTGAGCGACGCGATGGTGTAGCAGAGTCGCACCCAATTCCGCCCGAAAAGATTGGCGGAGATAAACGGAGTGGCCATAGCACCGAGCCCGAAGAACAGGTTTACCAGGTTCAAAGCCATTGCCCGATGACTCTCACTGACGTCGCTGACCAGAGAATTCGCCCCGGTCACAAGAACACCGCCGCCCAATCCCAACAGGAACAGCAATGATACGATGCTGCGGAAGCCAGACGATCGCGGCAGCGCAAACAGCGCTAAAGAAATGACCGCCAACCCAAGAACGATGCCGATCTTTTTCCCTTCGTAGTCAAGCAACGGACCCACCCCGAGCGAAGCCAGAATCAGCCCCAGCGCCTGCGCGAAAGCGATGGTGCCATTCTGGCTGGGCGTGAGATGAAACCGACCGGATAATTCTGGCAGAATTGTGCCCAACATGGCCGCGATCAATCCATAGATGAAGATGGCGACACTGGCGGCAAGAATTAACAAGCGGTTCCTTTCAATTGCGGATTTTCAGTTTGGAGAAGCAGGCGCAGTCACATCGGTCCAGGCGCGTGTCCGATGGCTCTCAAGCACAGAATCGAGAATTCTTAATTGCCGCAGTCCATCGGCGAACTGCGGATATTCGGCTGGGATCTCCGACGCAGCGGCTGAATCATAGAAGCGTCGAAACACCTGCTTGAACGTATCGTCGTAACCTTCGCTGTGGCCGCCGGGAAGGTCAGCGTAGCTGCGCGCCGCCGGTTTCAGCAGCGAGGGATCCTTTATGAAAATCCGATTGCCTTCGTCGCGATGGCCGACCCACAATTCATCCGGACGCTCCTGACTCCACGCGACCGACGATTTCGTGCCGCAGATCTCGATGCTGAGGCGGTTCTTTCGTCCAGCCGAAACCTGGCTGGCTGAAACGCTGCCACGCCCGCGCTCGCCCATGCGAAAAATAGCCGAACCAAAGTCTTCTGTATCCACTGCCGTTTGAATATAGTCATCGGCGCCCAGCAGTTTATTGGCAAATGTTTCCACCGAACCCTTAGGCCGTTGGCGCGTTTGATGGAACGTCTGCAAATCCGCGCACAGAGAAGTCACGCGCAATCCCGTGACATGCTCCGCCATGTCAAACCAATGCGAACCAATATCGGCCATGGAGCGCGAAGGCCCGCCAGCTTTGGAATCGACGCGCCAATTCCAGTCTGTGTCGTAAAGAAGCCAGTCCTGGAAATACGTTCCCTGAACGATAAGAATTTCGCCCAGATCGCCGTCTTCGCGCATGCGCCGAATCTGTTGCACCATCGGGTAGTAACGCAGGTTGTGGCAGACGCAGTTCCTCACTCCATTTTTCGCGGCCAGCGCAACGAGTTCCTGTCCCTCCTCCACGCTTGAAGCAAGCGGCTTCTCGCAGATTACATGCTTTCGCGCCAGCAGCGCGTCTCTCGCCATGGGAAAATGCTGCGCGTTGGGGGTGCAGATGTGGACCGCTTCGATGGCCGGATCGCGCAACACATCGCGGTAGTCCGTCGTAAATGAAGAAATAGAAAATCCCGCCCCTAAGCGCTGGGCTGCCCCCGCGGTTCTGCCTACGATGGCCGTCACTTCCACTCGCTCGAGCCGCCGCAACGCTTCCAGATGCACGCGCCCCATAAAGCCGGTGCCGATGATCGCAGTCTTGATTGTTTTCATCTCGGCCTAAACCCACCACGGAGCCGCTGGCTGCTCCCGAATCACAATGCTGTTGAGAAAATTCGCAGCCTTGGTCAGACCTTCCTCCGGTGAGAGCAGAGTGTCCTCATGTTCGATGGACAGCACGTTATCGTAACCGAACATGCGTAAAGTGGAGATAAACTCCTTCCACCATTCTCCGCCATGGCCGTATCCGCAGGTGCGGAAGATCCACGAGCGCTCGCGTTCGTTAGTGTAAGGCTTGGTATCGAGCACTCCGGTGCGCGGCAGGTTCCCTGAATAAATCTGCGTATCTTTCGCGTGGACATGAAAGATGGCGTCACCAAGCACGCGAATGGCGGCAATCGGATCGATGCTCTGCCAGAACATATGACTGGGATCGAAGTTGCAGCCCACGCCCGCTCCCGCAATCGAACGGAGCCGAAGCATGGTCTCCGGACTGTAAACCACGAATCCGGGGTGCATTTCGATGGCGATCTTCACCCCATGTTCAGCGGCGAACTTTGCATGTTCGGTCCAGTATGGCGCAACCACTTCGCCCCACTGCCAGTCGAGCACGTTGAGGTAATCCGGCGGCCACGGGCAAGTAACCCAGTTTGGAGCCGCTGCGCTCGGAGAATCGCCGGGGCATCCTGAAAAATCGACGACCACGGAAACGCCAAGCTTTTCGGCCAAGAGAATCGTCTTCCTGCTAACTTCCCGATCATGCTGCGCGCGCGTTTTATCCGGATGCAGCGGATTCCCATGACAGCTCAGCGCGCTGATCGTGGCTCCGTTGTCTCTGATGATCCTCTGAAACTCCGCAAGCGCCGCGGCATCTTCGAGCATCGTGAGCTTGCAATGCGCGTCACCGGGGTAGTTTCCCGTTCCCAGCTCGACCGTCTCGATCTGCAAAGCTTTCAGTTTCTTCAGAACGGCGGGCAAAGAAAGTTGCGACAACAGCGGAGTAAACACTCCCACGCGCATAGAGGTTTCTTTCTGAAAATGAAATCGCCTTCCGCAACGGCTCACCGAAAGGTAGGGCGTGGGAAGGCGAAATGTCAAACGTAACGGTTAACGACTGAACTCCTGATTTGGCCACCGATGGCACAAGGGTTCACACGGTGAACCCGCATATTCACTTCTGCTGACCGTCTTTCAGAAATGTTCCCTCCTGCAACTCGGTAAACGCCCGCTGAAGTTGTTCCTGCGTGTTCATCACGATGGGTCCATACCACGCGACCGGCTCCTCCAGCGGCTTACCGGAGACGAGCAGAAAACGGATTCCGTCATCGCCCGCCTGAACCGTGACCTCGTCACCGCGATCAAACAGAATAAGGGAACGATTATCCGCTTCAACCGGAGGCGCTGTGTCGAGCCACTTCACAGCTTCGGTCGGAACGGCCAACGGGCCCGACGCGTTGCAGAACTTTCCGCCGCCGCCAAAAACATAAGCGAAAGCATGGCGCGTGGTTTCCACCGGCAGCGTTTTTGTCTTCCCAGAAGCCACAGAAACATCCAGGTAGATCGGATCGGCCGCGATGCCGTCCACCGGCCCCTTCTTGCCCCAAAAATTCCCGCACACAATCCGTGCGTGCGTTCCGTCGTCATCTGTTACTTCAGGAATTTCCCCGGTCTTCACCTCTTGATATCGCGGCGGCGTCATCTTCAACCCAGAAGGTAGGTTCGCCCACAATTGAAACCCATGCATGCGCCCGGCCGGATCACCCTTCGGCATCTCCTGATGGATGATCCCGCTGCCCGCCGTCATCCACTGCACGTCGCCGGCAGCAATCGCCCCGCGATTTCCCATGCTGTCGCCGTGTTCCACAGTTCCCGCGAGAACGTACGTAATAGTCTCAATCCCGCGATGCGGATGCCAAGGAAATCCGGCGAGGTAATCCTCCGGAACATCGTTGCGAAAATCATCCAACAAAAGAAATGGATCGAAATCCTTCGTGTTGCCAAAGCCAAACGCGCGCCGGAGATGCACTCCTGCGCCCTCGAGCGTCGGTTTCGATTGAATCACCCGCTTCACCGGTCGAATCGACATGTTTGCCCCTTTCCCAAACAGCGTTTGATGTCGAGTCGGTCAATAAAGATTCCAACGCCGAATCAGATCTCTGCACGCTAAAACTGCTAACCCGTCTACGCTAGTTTCACGAAGACCCGGACGGAGTACACGCATACCGAAGCGTTTTCATAGTCGCGCATAGATGAGATGGGCATACAATGGTGCCGTTTTCGAAGTCAAAAAGGAGACTCGAGTTGAAAGCACGAGGAAACGCAGGCCGATGACCACGCTTGAAAAATTCGCCGTGGGCCCTGGAGAATCGCCCCTTGACGTTGCACGAAAGCCCCGGTTCATTCGCTATGCGACCCCTCTTTTTGCTCTATGGGCACTCTGGCTAACGGCCGAATATTGGCTGTTTGGTACCAACTCCTATGTCCGGCTGCACAATATCGCTGACCAGTCGTTGCCCGAATTGATTGCGCTCAAGGCAAACTTTTTACATGGGATGTTCGGCAGGTGGAACCCGCTTTGGTCATCGGGGGCAGACCGCGCGGCCCTGCCATTCAGCCGGGACATGGATGTAATCCCGTTTCTCCTCCTTCCGGGGTGGCTTGCATACGCAACAGTTAGTTTCCTTCAGCGCTTCATCGCAGGATTGTTTACCTTCCGGCTGTTGCAGGGACGAATGGGAGTTAGTGTGTGGGCTGCGCTCTACGCGTCTCTGGCGTATTCCCTCTTCGCCCAACCGTTGCTCAACCGAGGCTGGACGGGCTTTGCACTTTACGACTATCTGGCGGTGCCCGGCATTCCGTTCGTGCTCTGGATGCTGTCAGGGATAGAGACGCAGCGGCGACGCTTCTCGGTCACGCTAGCCGTGCTGGCCGGCGTATGGCTGGGCTTTGCTGGGAGTATGCATATCAGCTTTTTCGTCGGGCCCTTGGTGATCTATTGGTTCGCCGTCGTATGTCCCCGGCGCGATAGCGCCTTCTGGCGGCATCTCTCGGTTTTCTTTCTCGCCTGGGGTGTCATCGCCATCCTGGTAAATGCGCCGCTGCTTGGGCTGGTGCGTGAGTCCACTCGCTACACCTATCAATTAGGAACGATCTGGGATATTGGCTTGTTACCTCTGGCTCTCGGGGTGGTTGGGTGGCTGCTGGCTGAGATTGCTCCGCTTATCCTGATGGGTATTGCATTGGCCTCACGCCGATTGCATAACCGCCGGCTGAATGCGCTGGTCGCTGCCATCGCATTATGTCTGGTCGGCAGCTGTTCGTACGATACTGTGGCTGAGGCGCTCCGCACCAAGCTGCCGTTCTTCCGTGCATTCAATTTTGGACGCTTCAATCTGTTGCTTCCGTTTTTGTTCCTGGTGGCGGCCGTGGTTGCTCTTGATGAGTTCGCAGATCGCTTAACCGTGGTGTTGCAAAGGGATGGAGTTCGCCGGTACCGTTTCCCACTCGTCGCCATAGTCTCGACGGTTTTACTCGCCGTGGTCGGCGGGGAATCCCTACAGGTAAAGACGCAGACCTTGCGAGACATGCTGGATGGTCACAACTACCGCGCCTACTACCTGAATCCGGATCTTCAGCATCTCGCGCAAGAAACTTCTGGCGCGCAGCCATTTCGAGTGGCCACAGTTGCGACGGGTCCAGAGTTTTCGTCGCCGGACTTCCCCCCCGGAGCCTTATGGGTGTACGGCTTCGAGACTGCGGACGGCCTACTCAATCTACAGCCCAAGCGTTATCACGATTTTTGGGAGGACGTGATTGGTCCGGTCATCGCCTCCGATGAAGGCATTTACAACTGGGTGCATAACTTCGGTTGCCAACTCAACCTGTTTGCGCCCGCCGCGGGATTTGCTCCCGACAAAAACTTTGGCGACTATTACCGCCGGAACCTGCTCTCTCTTGCAAACGTTCGCTACATTATTTCTCCGGTAAAGCTTCAGGATGATCGTCTCGTTCCGATTCCTTCACAAATACGACAGCAACAGCTCGCCTGGAAGACATTGAATCGGCCGCACAGATTGCTCAGCATTGTGCGCCGAGAATATCCCGGGACCGCGCTGTACGTGTATGAGAATCCGGACGTTCTGCCACGTTTTTTCCTGGCGGGCACGGTTCAGGTTCTTCCGGACGGACCGTCAGTGCTGGCCGCGATGGCGTCGAAAACGTCCGCACAATTGGGATCCTCACTTCTTATCGAGGCTCGCTATGCCGCGCAGCTGGGTGCGGTTACCGAGCGGTCAGGCGATGCAGGCGCAATCGACTTGGTCAAGTATTCCGCCGACGAAATTGAATTGAAGGTGAGCACTAGCTCTTCCAAAGTGCTACTGGTGAGCAACAACTACAGTCCGTATTGGAAAGCCTGGATCGACGGTCAGGCAACTAGCATTGTGCCAGCTGATTACACTTTTCAGGGGCTCGCAGTACCGGCAGGCACACATCGTGTCGTCCTGCGGTACGTTCCCGCGATCTAAGGCGCGGAATAGCGACTGCGTCCCAATATTTTGCCTCTCCTTGCGGCCATTGCCCCCACAATTCGATCTGAAGGGGCTTTGAGCGTAATCGCCTGTTTACCAAAGTTGAGAGAGGTGAGGGTGCGATGAGCACGTAAACCGATCTGTGCTCGTTGGCTCGCGGCAGTTGTGCGCTGCTTGCTGAGTGCGTTGGTCGCGCTCTTGTTCACGGTGGTAGTTTCTGTTCTTTCAACCCTGCCCTTCGCTGACGAGTATTCTCGGATGCCCGGGAGTGATAGCCTGGATGTAATCTAGATTGTTGGGCCGCTCACCTTCAAGGAGGATTTAGTGCGATTGACAGTCTTCTGCCTTTTGGCGTTGGCGCTATTGCCGTCGTTAGCCCAAGCGCAAGGTCCGGTTTTCACCATCACTCCTGAAGAAAGCGATGTTAAATTCTTCGTGAAGGCTTCCGTGGCCATCGACGGTAAGTTTAACAATTGGGTGGCCACGCTGACCTTTCCGTCCACAGACGTGACTTCAGGCGTACTCGACATCAAAATTTCTGCTGACTCCGTGAATACTGGAAGCGGCATGAAAGACAACAAGTTAAAGAGCAAGGACTTCTTCAACGCCAGCAAAGATCCGTATATCACGTTTCACTCCACCCAGATTGTGCAAACCGGACCCACCACCTTTGATGTGCCGGGGACCTTTACTATTCGAGGGGTCTCCAAGCCCGAGACGCTGAACCTTTCACTTACCGGCAAGGGCACCGGCGAGGGCAACATTAAAGGGACTATGGGCTTCGACCGAAAGGACTACGGGATGAACAAAGGCATCCCGTTCGTCAAGATCGGCGATCGCGTCGAGGTATCGGTCGCCCTTAAGGCCCACAAGGTCAGCGGGCCTCCGCTTGTCTACAGGGAATAGCGACTGTCGAGCGCTGAGATGCGTTAATCCCATGCCTGACTCCCATCAGTTGACATAACATTGCGCGATAGCACTCATTGATACTGCAAAAGGTTTTGAGCGAGGTTCCACATCTCTTCGCTGATACGTAATCGGCCAACTGACCTCATCCACGATTCCGGCGAAAATGTTCGGGAGGGGACCAAGCCGAATCGAGAAGCGTAGGGAAAAGCGTTGGTAGCGCTACCGGGAATCGAACCCGGGTTTGAAGATTGAGAATCTTCCGTCCTAACCCCTAGACGATAGCGCCATCCGGAGAATCCCGATTATATCAAAGCCGGAGCGGGCAATTTTTCGAGTGGAGGGGCTGTTTCCACAGCCTCAAGCAGTTTATACTAAGCACAATTCTTACGAGCACAACCTCCACGTTCTCTTAAATGTTGCGGCAAAGGTGTATCCGAACAATCGAGTAAATCAATCACATTCCTAGATTCCCGACGTAAAGGAGTATCCAAACATGGCAAGAGCAAAATCCTCTTCAGGCAGCAAGGCAAAAAAGGAAAAGAACGGAGTCAGCGGCCCTATGATTCCGGACGGAAATCCGGTGGCCGCGGAAGTGGCCAGCGCAAGTCAGCCGGCAGCTAGTGCCCCGAAAGCAGAAGCGGCTGCAGCAGGCGCCAGTGCGGCTCCGCAGGCAGTCGCAACTTCCGACACCCGGAAGTTCGAACTGCACAAAGCCGAGCCCCGCAAGAATGTAATTCCTATCAACATGGAAGACGAGATCCGGCGGCGTGCTTATGAGATATTCCAGCAGCGCGGATACGGGTCGGGGAGCGAGGCCGAAGATTGGCTCGCTGCGGAGCGGGAAGTGATGCAGCGCTATCGCCAGCGCGCATAAGCTATGCTGTAACCGGCACGGGGCGGCTGGGTTGCTTGCCGCCCGCTCCGCTGAAGGCACGGGAGAGTTCGTGCTGGCAGGTTCGTGCGGGTGGATGTAAACCAGCCGGCTTTCCCCGGCATCGTCCATGTAGACCGTGCGTTTGCCTCGCTCGGGTGTTTCTGAAAAAATAGGCCGGGGTTTCCCTCATGGCGGAAATAGGCAGTTTTGCACTCCTGCTCGCTCTGGCGCTGAGCTTTTATTCGTTCGCCGCCGGAATCATCGCGCTCGCCTTTCAACGGAACGCCTCGCCGCAACTGGCTGGGGCAGGTCGCGCTGCCGGTTCGCATGAGAGCTCGCTGATCGCTCTTATTCGCCAAGGTTCTGAGCGCATCGGAGAAACTGCGCGCCGCGCCGGCATCGCCACTTTCGCCGCCGTGCTGCTCGCCTCGGTGGTCCTCGTCATTTGCGCCTTCCGTGACGATTTCTCAATCGCCTACATTCTTCACCACAGCAATCGCGATCTCCCGGCTCCTTATAAATTTGCTGTCCTATGGTCTGGGCAGGAAGGTTCGCTGCTGTTCTGGTCGCTGCTGCTCGCAGCGTATGGATTCGTCCTGCGCCTTCGCTACAAGACCGACCCCCGGCTGTTTGCCTACGCCTCGGTGGTTCTATCCGGAGTGCAGATTTTCTTTCTTCTGCTGCTGAATTTCGCGGCGCATCCCTTTGCCATTGTGCAGGGCACGATTCCCGCCGACGGCAACGGGCTGAATCCTCTGCTGCAATATCCCGAAATGGTGATTCACCCGCCCATGCTTTATCTCGGCTATGTAGGGTTCACCGTTCCCTTCGCGTTCGCCTTGGGCGCGCTGATCATGAAGTATCCCGGTGAAAAGTGGATCAACATCACCCGCCGCTGGACCATGGTGACCTGGGCGTTTCTCACCTGCGGCGTTTTTCTCGGCGCACATTGGGCCTACTCTGTGCTGGGCTGGGGCGGCTATTGGGGATGGGACCCGGTGGAGAATGCATCGCTGATGCCGTGGCTCACGGGCACAGCTTTCCTGCATTCGGTAATGATGCAGGAAAAGCGCGGCATGCTGAAGATGTGGAACATGTGGCTGGTCTTCGCCACATTCTGGTTGGCGATCCTGGGGACATTTCTTACGCGAAGCGGCATCATTAATTCCGTCCATGCCTTCGCGCAATCTTCGATTGGCGACTGGTTCGCATGGTTCCTGGCCATCACCCTGATCGTGTTTACGTTCTTTTTCGTCAAGAACAAATCTCATCTGCGCAGCGAGCACAAACTCGAATCGCTGGTCTCGCGTGAATCGAGTTTCCTGTTCAACAATCTTCTGTTCGTTCTGCTCTGCTTCACCGTCCTGTGGGGCACGTGGTTCCCGAAAATTTCCGAACTCGTGCAGGGCAATAAAGTCACTGTGGGCGCGCCGTTTTACAATCGCGTGGCGATTCCGGTGGCTCTGCTGCTTCTGATCCTGACCGCCCTCGGTCCGCTCCTGGCGTGGCGCAAGACTTCTTTTGAAAGCCTGAAACGCAACTTCATGTGGCCGACGATCGGCGCAATCGCGGTCGCGGTCTTTCTGATGATCACGCCACAGAGTTGGGGATCGCCCTTCGGCCTCAAGCCTTGGCAGGATATCTCTTATTTCTATTCTCTGATGGCAATTGCTCTTTCAGTGCTGGTGACGCTGACGGTTGCCAGCGAGTTCTACCGTGGCGGCCGCGTGATTTCGAAGCACACCGGCCAAGGAATGTTCGCCTCAATGGTGCAGCTCACGCATCGCAACACTCGCCGTTATGGCGGTTACATTGTTCACTTCGGCGTGGTGGTGGTCATCATCGGCTTCGCTGGCGCCGCATTCAATCAAGATAAAGAAATGGAAATGAAGAACGGCGACCAGATGACGATCGGCCCCTATACGCTGATCTGCCGTTCGTCCACCGAAGACGACAACGCGAATTACTTCAGTCAATGGGCGCTGCTCGATGTTTACAAAGGCGGCAAGCAGATCGACACCATGAGTCCGGTACGCCGCTTCTACCATGCCAGTCAGCAGACGTCGACCATGCCCGACATTCGCTCCACGCTGAACGAAGATCTTTATCTAGTGTTCGAGGGAGTGAATCAGGATAACGGCCATCCCATCCTGAAAGCGCATTTAAATGCGCTGGTGATGTGGATATGGATGGGAGTGTGGATCATGCTGATCGGAACGGTCCTGGCACTGATTCCGAACGCGCCAGCGCCGGTACGTGCACCCGCAACGGCACGACTGGAACCGGTGCGAGCCAGTTCCGGAGTTACAGGGGATTGATGTCAAATAGTCGACCAACGAATCTGGGTGCCCCACGTCTCGCTTCTTTTGCGAGACATGGGATGTTACGCCGAAAGCTCGCAGGGATAATCCTCGTATGCGGCGCCGTCTTCGCCCTCCTCGGCGCCGGCGACCCCGGCACGCGCTTCAACGAAATCGGCCACCAAATGATGTGCATCTGCGGCTGCAACCAGATTCTTCTGGAATGCAATCACGTCGGTTGTCCAGCCTCCGATGGCATGCGCAACGAACTGATGGCAGCCGTTTCGCGCGGAGACAGCGACAGCTTGGTCGAGCAAAGTTTCGTGCAGAAATATGGACCCACGGTTCTGGCCGCGCCGACCGCTAGGGGCTTCGACCGCGCCGCCTATATCATGCCGTTCGTCGCGCTCATTTTGGGTTTCGGCCTGATCGTGCTGGTGATTCGCGCCTGGAAGAATCGACCAGCGCCTGCCATCGCCGATGGGCTGCGCCCACTACACGGACAGCAACTCGATCAATTCCGCGATCAGGCCCGCAAGGAGACTGATTTATGACGTCGCTAGTATGCTGTCTCGCGCTCGCCGCCGCCTCGCTCTTCTATGTTTTCTATTTGCCGGGAAGACTTTTTCTCGGTCCTGAAAAAACTCGTGCCGGATATCTACGCGAGCGCAAAGACGCAGTCTACGAAAATCTGCGCGACCTGAATTTCGAATACAAAGCCGGCAAGGTGCCCGACGCGGATTATGCCTCGATCAAGACTTCGCTCCAGGATGAAGCGGCAACCATCCTCGCTGAAATCGCACGACTGGAGAAAGAGCCGACGCCGAATGTACGGAGGTTTCAAGTTTGAGAAAGATTCTCCAACCCAACGATGGCGTCATTCCGAGCGGAGCGAGGAACCTCCCAAAATTCGCAGCAAGCGTCTGCATAGCGATCCTCCTCGGGAGCGCCGCCCTCGCCGCCCAAACCATCACCGGCACGGTAAAGAACTCCACCACCGGGAAACCCTCCGCCGGAGACGAAGTCGTCCTGCTCAAACTCGGCCAGGGCATGGAAGAATCCGGCCGCACCACCACCGACGCCAAGGGCCAGTTCACCTTCAAACTCGACGACGCGCAGGCTCCGCACCTCGTCCGCGCCATCCATCAGGAAGTTACGTATCACCGCATGGCGCCTCCGGGAACAACCTCGGTCGAGCTTGAAGTGTATGACGTCGCCAAGAAAGTGGAAGGCGTTCAAGTGGTGGCCGACATTCTGCGCATTCAGGCCGCGCAGGGCCAAGCCTTGATTACGCGCGAATTTGGCGTGCAGAATTCCTCCAATCCGCCGCGCACGCAGATGAACGAGCGCAACCTTGAGTTCTATGTTCCCGCGGGCGCGCATGTAATCGACGACTCCGCCACCGCGACGACGGAAGGCGGCAATCCCCTGAAGTCGGCTCCGGTGCCGGAAGGCGAGAAGAATCGCTACTCCTTCATCTTTCCTTTGCGTCCGGGTCTCACGCGCTTCGAAGTCAGCTATCAGGTTCCTTACAGCGGCAGCGCCAATCTCGATCCCAAATCGATCTATCCCCTCGAGCATTTCGTGGTCATGCTGCCCAAGGCGATGCAGTTCACCGCCGCCGCAAGTGCCGCCGGATTCAAGCCGATTAATTATCCCAACGAACCCGATGCCACCGTGCAAGTAGCATCGAACACCACTCCAGGACAAAACTTGGCGTTCAAAATTTCCGGCGAGGGCACGCTTGCAGGCGCGCAGGAGGCAAACGCTCAAGGCTCGAGCGAAGCCGAACAAAGCTCCCCGCCCGGCGCGCAATCGTCGGCCCCG
>Ga0208690_1000007_pt1 | contig 48162 bp, 38 predicted proteins | sample June2015DPH_16_1_2_FD_184712 | JGI IMG/M metagenome (GOLD analysis project Ga0208690, IMG submission 184712) | Peatland microbial communities from SPRUCE experiment site at the Marcell Experimental Forest, Minnesota, USA - June2015DPH_16_10... | ecosystem: Environmental > Terrestrial > Soil >...
TTTGCGGCAGCGCAACCGCCAGGCCACCGATCGCGCGAAAAAACGCGCGGGCAAGCATCACGACGAAAACCGATTCGAGCAGCAGAATCAGAAGTTTTTCGCACGCGTGCACGAGGGCTATCGGACAATCGCCGCCAGGGAGGCGCAACGGGTTGTGACGGTAGACGCCAGCGGGACGCCCGCGCAGACGCACCGCAAAATTATGGGAGCGGTCGAGCGACAGCTAAAGGTGACGTTGAAAAATGGTTAATTCCTCACTTGTCATTTCTATTGCAGTTGACATATTGTAGTAAATGACATAATCTCAGAAATGTCATGGCCGAAGTTAATGAAACCCGTGCCCGCATCAACGAAAACGGTCGCATTGTTATCCCCTCTTCATTCCGCCGCGCTCTCGGTATCTCTTCCGGCGACACAGTTGTTCTGCGGATCGAAAACGAGGAGCTGCGGATCACGACTTTGCGGCAGCGTCTAGCTAAAGCGCAGCGATTGGTACGCAAACACATCTCCCCGGCTACCTCTTTGGTTGACGAGTTGATTGCCGAGCGCCGGGAGGCTGCGCGGCGTGAATAGAATTGTGCTGGATAGTTCCGCCCTCCTCGCGATTCTCCACGGAGAGCCTGGCGCAGAAATCTTCGACCAACGATTTGCTTTGCTCGACAGCGCCAGCATGAGCGCAGTAAATGTGGCTGAGGCTTACGGCAAGCTGCTGGGGCGGGGAATCGATTCTGAAGACGCGTGGGAAGCTGTGACCTCTTCCATTCCCGAGATCATGGAGTTCGATAAGGAACAGGCTAAGATCGCGGGAGGGTTGCTGCCGCAGACTCGTTCTCTGGGCTTGTCACTGGGAGACCGCGCTTGCTTGGCGCTCGGGATCGCCCTTAAGGCCCCCATATACACAGCTGACCGGGCGTGGAAAGGCTTGAGGATCCGGGTTTCCATTCATCTCATCCGCTGACAAAGAATGCCCTTCTCCGATTTCCACGGCAACACCGAAACCCTGCACCGCCTGCGCGATATGCTGGCGCGCGATCACTTTCCGCACGCAGTAATTCTTTCCGGCGCTCGCGGATCGGGCAAATACACTCTGGCGCTGATGCTGGCGCAAGCCTTGAACTGTTTGGAGCCGACGCAAACTTATGGTCTCCCGGATTTCTGCGGCCACTGCGCGAACTGCCGCCGTATCGCGCAGTCTTCGGATCTTGAAGCGCGTTGCGCGGAAGCAGTCGAGGCCCGCGAAGCCCTGCGCGAAACCGACAAGAAAGAGACGCGGCTCTTTATTCAAACCCATCCCGATGTACTTATCATCCCTCCCGATCCTCCGCAGATGATGATCAAGGTGGATCAGGTGCGGCGAGTCATTGAGACGATCTACTATCGGCCGTCCGACGCTCGCGAGCGCGTGTATATATTCACCGACTCCGCTTTCATGAAGGAGGCGGCGAATTCTCTGCTCAAGGTGCTGGAGGAGCCACCGGAGTTCGCTACGATATTTTTGCTGTCGGAAAACCCGGGCGAACTGCTTACCACGATTCGCTCCCGGGCCATGACATTTCCGCTGGCTGCGTTGCCGCTGGAAGCAGTTGAGCGCTATCTGGCGCAGCATCGCCGGGAGTGGAAGCCAGCGCAGCGCGCCTTGGTTGCGAGATTGTCCGATGGGGCTGTCGGGCGAGCGCGTAGTTTTGATGTTGAGGCCTACGTGGCCGCCCGAGCCGATGCGCTTGCTATTCTCAATTCCGCCCTTCTGGGAAGCGAACACAGCCAACTCTTCAAGGTGACGGAATCCTACCGGGCCGGGGCCGAGGGGCGTGGGAAAACCGAACAACTCCTGCGTACGCTGTACTCGTTGCTGCGCGATCTGATGTTTCTGGCATCGAATGCGCCCGAGATGGTCCAGAACATCGACATTCAGACTCAACTCACCAAGATGGCCGAGGCGTCCGATTTCGACTGGATCGCCAGGGCATCCGATCGATTGGCTGAGTTGGAACGCGGTATGCGCCGCAACCTCTTGCGCTCGTTATCGATAGAGGCTTTCGGTCTGGCGATGGAAAAGGCAAGTTAGTTTTATAATCTATTTGCTTTCAATCGGTTACAAGGATTACTTCGGTGGTTCTACACCCTTCAGTGTCGTTGCTCGCCCGCAACGCGCCCCCTATAATCGTCTTACTCTGGTTAAAGAACTCTCCCTCAGGTTCCGGGTAGCAAAGGGTGAAGGTGAAGACTGTCTTCATCAGTCCCCGAAGGAAACCCGGTAATAATGCGAAAGCGCCTGCAAATCGTCCTGATGGCCAGCACGTTAGCCGCGACCTCTCCTTCTCTCGTTCCACAGCTTTGCGCCGCCAATGGCGACGATTCCCCCCAAAAAATCGCGAGCACCGAGGAGAACGGCCGCAAGGTCTATGTGAACGATTTTGTTTCCGCGGCACCGCCCCCGGTTCAGCCATCGGAAGCGCCCCGCAGGCCGCTCATGTACTGGAGTTCCAAGGAAAATCGCTGGAAGCCGGTGCCTCCGCCCAATGCGGCTTCCATGAAAGCTGCGCGGACGGCGGCTGCGGAAGTTAGCCAGTACTTAGGACGCGAATCCCGGCAGGCAGCCAACGCGAGGATTGAGGCCGCAAATGCAAGTGGCGCCGCGGCCACGCCAGTGGATATCGACACCGCGATCGAAGAAGCTGCGGCACGCCATAACGTGGATCCGAACCTGGTGCGGGCCGTGGTGAAGGTTGAATCGAACTTCAATCCCAATGCCGTGTCACGCAAGGGGGCGATGGGACTGATGCAGTTGATGCCTTCAACGGCGAAGCAATTGAACGTTAAGAATCCTTTTGACCCCGAGCAAAATGTAGACGCAGGAGTACGCCATCTGAAGCGGCTGCTGGAAAGTTACGGCGGAGATATCCGGTTGACCCTGGCCGCTTATAACGCCGGTGCGGGCGCAGTGGCGCGTAATTCGGGTGTTCCGCACTACGCCGAAACGCAGAACTATGTGCGCCGCATTACGAATCTCTATTACGGCGGAGTCAGTTTCGAAACGACAGGGGCCTCACACGAACCCGTTCGCGTTCAACGGGATGCGCGTGGTGTCCTGTACATCAGCAACACGGAATAGGTTTGCTGCATCTGTATTCTTTGCGGTTTTGCTTTGGCGATCTCTCAGGCACCCAGCATCATCCAGCGGTCTGGAAGAAAAAGGCACGGCGGGTAATTTTGAACAGCGCGTCGCGGGAGCGTAGTCTTCAGCTGCTGGCAGTCTTCGTGTGTCTGGCCGTCGCCTCTCCGTTGGCGCAGGCGAGGACGCGGCATTCCGATGCGTGGGCTCGCGAACATTTCTCCACGGCCGAGCGCATGCGCGAGGCGCTTAACGGGCGAAATCCGTCTGACAGGACGCGTCGCGCTTTTGAGCGCGTGGTGAACGCATACCGGTTGGTTTATCTAGGCGCTCCGAATTCCAGCAAAGCCGATCCCAGCGTGGTTGCCGTCGCTGAGACGATGGTTGAGATGGGCCGCCGTTTTAACGACGAAAAAATCCTGAACAAGGCGATCGAGGAATATAAATTCCTGCGTCGCGAGTATCCCGGCAGCAAATACCGTTTCGATGGTCTGTTTACGATTGGCGAGATCTATAAGGACGACCTCAATAACCCGGAGCAGGCGCGTGCGACGTTCGAAGAGTTCCTGCGGCGCTATCCGCGTAATCACCTCGCTGAAGACGCGCGTCAGGCGATAGCGAATATCAATGCGACGGCAGAGACCGACAAGCTAGCGCAAGCGCAGGGGCCTACGGGAAAAACCTCGCGAGAGGAAGACAAGGATCACGGCGGGGGAAGTGCATCTGTCGCAGCCGGCGGTCGGACGCCAGGCTTCGCATCGAAAAAGGAAGAGTTGTCAACATCCGCCTCCCGACTGCCGCGCGTAACCGGCATTCGTCACTGGTCCACTCCAACTTACACGCGGGTCGCCATCGACTTGGAAGGGGAGGCGAAATTTTCCTCGCAGCGAATTGCTAGCCCGGCGCGTATTTTTTTCGACTTGAAAGAAACCAAGCTTGCATCAACTCTGGTCGGCAAGAGCTTTGACGTGGAAGACGGCTTCTTGAAGAAAGTCCGCGTTTCACAGTTCGAGCCGGGTCGCACCAGGGTGGTGCTCGACGTAGAAAATCTTTCCGAATACGACGCCTTCCTGCTTCCGAATCCTTACCGGCTGATCATTGACATTCACGGCAAGAAGGGCGCGAAGCGGCTCGAAACAGAACCGGGCAGGACGCAGACGGTTGACGAAACCGAAACGGCCCCGCCAAGTCAGTCTGAATCAGCGTCACAGAAGGCCAAATCAGTCGTTCCAGCTGATGCGAACTCGGCCGTATTGCCTCCGTCTTCCTCGGCAACCGATGCGAGAACACAGAGTGGAGCGCCCAAGAAGATCGTGGACGCGGATGACGAAGCTGAAGTCGCTTCTGGAGCCGAGGCAGCCGAAGTGGCTGTTCCGAAGCATGCCAAGAAGGTAAGCTCTCACGATGGCATTGTGGTCGATAAGGTAGCGAAGGCTGACGAAGAGGATTTGTCGCAACCCTCCGATTTGACCCCAGCGAGCGGCGCTGCAAATGGTACGTCGGCTTCCCGCCGAAAGAGTACATCCCGAGCGCTGGCTTCGGGGAAGTCGCAAAGCTCGTACGACTTAGACGTTCGCGAAGCCCGGCCGACGGCCGCTGGCGACCGTTCTCTGATCCGCGCCCTTGGATTAAAAATTGGGAAGATCGTGATCGATCCCGGCCACGGCGGTCACGACACCGGCACCATCGGCCCCAATGGTCTGGAAGAGAAGGATCTCGTACTCGAAGTAGGGCGCCGCCTGGGCAAGTTATTGGAAACACGCCTCGGTGCGGAGGTAGTCTACACCCGCAAGGATGACACTTTCATCCCCCTGGAAACACGTACGGCGATCGCCAATCAGGCGCGAGCGGATCTATTTATTTCAATCCACGCCAATTCGAGCCACGATCCGGATGCGCGCGGAGTCGAGACCTACTATCTAAATTTTACTTCATCGCCGGAAGCCCTGGACGTGGCGGCGCGAGAGAACGCGGTTTCGGAAAAATCCATTTACGAATTACAAGACCTGGTGAAGAAGATTGCGCTGAAAGAAAAGATTGAAGAATCGCGCGAGTTTGCCGGCGATGTGCAAGCCTCGCTGCACAGCGGACTTGCGGTCAAAAGCCCTGCCATTCGCGACCGCGGCGTGAAAAAGGCTCCCTTCATCGTATTGATCGGGGCGAATATGCCTTCCATCCTGGCGGAGATTTCGTTCGTCAGCAATCCTACCGACGAGCATCGCCTCGCCACCAGTGACTACCGTGAGCGCATTGCTGAATCGCTTTATCGCGGTATCGCGAGATATGTCAACGGGCTCAGCGGCGTGAAGGTGGCTAGCAAGATGGATAAGGGCGCCGCGCAGTAGCCTTTTTCACATTAGCGAGCCCCCGCTACACTCACATCGACTCCGGAAACTTTTTCCCATCCTCTGTGGTCTAATTGAAGGAGGGGTTTTGTGTGCCGAGTCGTACGTACATGCTTTTTCGCAAGCTCAGGTTGACTGGGTTGGTGGCTCTTCTCTTAGGGAGCGTTTCATTCGCGGCAGGAGTCGCCGCGCCCAACTCGTCCACTCCTCCAATCCTCCCCAAGCAGTTTGCCGGATGGCAGATGCAAGGATCGGCGGAATCCAGTAAAGACGCGGCCGTCGCGGATCCCACCAATGCGGCTCTTCTGAAGGAATATGGTTTCACCGATGTCGAGTCCGCCATTTACCAGAGTGACGATGGCCGCACGCTGAAGATCCGCGCGGCGCGGTTTGCCGACGCCAGCGGAGCCTTCGGGGCGTACACGTTCTACTTGCAGCCGGAGATGGCGCGCGAACAGATCGGAGACCAGGGCGCGTCGTTGAATCAGCGGGTGCTTTTCTATCGGGGCCATATTTTGGTGGATGCGGTTTTCAGCCAGGTTTCGGTGATGTCCGCCGCGGGATTGCGCGAGCTAGCGGGGGATCTTCCGCGTCCCAGCGGTAATGCGAGCAATCTGCCGCCGATCCTTGCCTTCATGCCGCATCACGGCTATCAGACTAATACCGAGAAATATGCTGAAGGCCCCTTAGCCCTCGCGGCAATCACTTCTCCGCTTCCGGCGTCTGTGGTCGATTTCGGCGCGAGCCCGGAAGTCGCGCTTGGACAGTATTCGACTCCGAGCGGAGCGGCAACCTTGATGCTGATCGAGTATCCAACTCCCGCTCTGGCAGCGGAGCATCTGCGCCGCATCGACGCAGCTAATCATGGGGCGCCGCCACAACCGGGAGTGGAAGGCGTCGAAAATATTGGGCCGTTTTTCGACAAGCGGACCGGACCGATTGTCGCCGTGGCAGCCGGTTCGCTTTCGCAGGGCGATGCGCAGACTTTGTTGGGCGCGGTGAATTACGAAGCGAGCGTCACCTGGAACGAGAACACGTACTTCGATAAGAAGGACAACATCGCCAATCTGCTCGTGAATATTATTCTGCTGTGCATTATTGTCGGTGCGATCTCGTTAGCCGCGGGAGTTGCGTTCGGCGGTGCTCGTGTTCTACTTCGGCGCTATTTCTCTGGTAAGGACGAAGAGCGGGAATTCATTTCGTTGGACTTGGCCGAAACGCCAGCACAGCATCCATCGCCATCCAAGGGCTCAAACCGGTCTTAAGTGATTCTGATATTTCGGTTTAAGCCGGTTGCTGCGATTTTGTCTCAAATTGGGACCGCGGCGACCCATATTGCCTTGTTGTTCATCTCATTGAAAACAAAGACATTTATTTCACAAAAATTGCTTGACACCCCCCTTTTTCGGCTCATAAGATTTTGTGCAGAAAGTTTTGACGGAATCTATGCCTCCGTTGGAACTATTCTCCCTTGAAAAGAAGAGGTCACCCTGTTGCCGGGTGGCCTTTTCGTTTGCCGAAGACCTCGTGAGCTTCCACCTCGATTCTGTCCTTCACGCAACATTGCGGAACAATACACTGTTGTTTACGTATTACTTGTTGAAGGCGAAGGCAAGAGGAGGAAACATGTTTTGCGATGCATGCGGTACGGCGGTGCAAGCGGGACAGGGATTCTGTAGCCGTTGCGGGAAGCAGGTTGTCGGTCCGCTCCTGCCGATGGCAATGCGGCGGCGCGTGCGGGATCACATTCACTTGCTGGCCATCTTCTGGTTTGCCATCTCCGCCTTCAACGCCATCATGGGGATCGTTCTCTACATCCTTGCCAATACATTGCTCGCGCCCGGCGGAGCAGCGAACGCGCCGGATTTTTTGCGTCCTTTGCTCAGTGTGGTTGCGATCCTCGTTCTCGGAGGATCGGCGCTTGGATTCTGCGCAGGCTGGGGGTTAATGCACCGCGAGCCATGGGCGCGAACTCTGACGCTGGTTTTGGGTTTCTTCGTGCTCTTCATTAACATTCCAATAGGAACGGCAGTAGGCATTTACACTCTCTGGGTATTGTTGCCTTCGGAGTCTGAGCAAGAATATGGGGCATTGGTGAATGCCCAAGCCGCATAAGGAATCGGCCACAGTACGCCGAAGCCCCAGACGATTCTGCTACCGTTCTCCAGTTTCTTAGCAGTGCGTTCTGCCGATATCACCCGCTTTTGCCCCGAAATGATACTTCCCGCAACAGTCGCTGTTGTGATTTTCATCACTTTTTCTTGTGATAGTGGGCATTGTTTCATTAAACTCATGCCGCATAGACTCTTATCAGTCGGCAAGCAGTAGGGTTGCAGCGGTGGCCGACGAGAATTTCAAACTTGAATGGAGACATTGAATGATGAAGAAAATCAATATCCGGACGTTTGCTTCGCTGGCAGCACTGGCTGTTGTTCTCTCCGTATCTGCTGGCGCACAAGATGCAGCCGCCCTCTACAAATCGAAATGCGCCGGTTGCCATGGAGCCGACGGGAAAAAGGTAGCCGCGGCTGACCTGAGCGGCGCCGACGTCCAAAAGAAATCTGACGCAGATTTGGGCGGGGTCATCACCAACGGCAAACCTCCCAAGATGCCGAAGTACGCTTCTCTGACACCGGACCAGGTCAGCGGACTGGTGGGCTATATTCGCACCTTGAAAAAGTAGCTGGATCAAAGAGGGAACTGACCCACAACGGGGCAGGTTTCGCTCTGCGGTGTTGAAGTGTGCCTAAAGAAGAACCGATAGACAGAGAGGAGCGGCGGTTGCCAAACTATGCGAGGACGCATTCGAGAGTGGTTACAGCCGCTTTACTTTCTGGGCCAGAATCCAATCACCCTTACGGGCACCGTGATCACCACGAGCACGGCACTCACCACCATCGCCTTCTGGTTCTATGACATCTTTCTGCCGGGGCCTCCTCACCCTTACATCGGGCTTCTAGTTTATCTGATTCTTCCCGGGGTGTTCATCCTCGGCCTGCTCTTGATTCCGGTCGGTATTTTGGTAAGGCGCCGGAAACTTCTCCAGAGCAAGGAACTCCCCACAACTTATCCTGCCATCGATCTCCGTTTGCCTGTGGTCCGGCGCACGTTGGAATGGGTAGCCTTTGCGACCCTGGTCAACCTACTTATCGTCGGCACAGCTTCCTACCGCAGCGTCGAGTACATGGATACAACGAACTTCTGCGGGACGACCTGTCACACCGTAATGGCACCGGAGTATGCGGCGTATCAGAATTCGCCGCATTCTCGCGTTGCGTGCGTGGAATGCCACATCGGACCGGGGGCGGGATGGTTTGTGCGTTCGAAATTATCCGGCCTGCGTCAGGTAGTGGCGGTCACATTCAAGACGTACTCCCGTCCGATTCCTTCGCCGGTTAAGTACTTACGCCCCGCGCGCGAAACCTGCGAGCAGTGCCACTGGCCGCAACGGTTTACCGGCGACAAATTTCTGGTCAATACCAGCTATAAGGACGACGAGAAGAATACGCCGCAGACCGACGTGCTGCTTCTTAAAGTTGGTGGCCGCACATGGCAGGGTTCGGTCGGAATACACGGTCACCACCTGGCGGAGAACGCGCGCATCCGCTATATCTCGACCGATGTTGAGCGGCAAACGATTCCCGTTGTCTACTACACCGACGATCAGGGCGCGACCACAGAATTTGTGTCGACAGACGCAAAGCCAACGCAGCAGCAACTGGATAAAGGCGAGCACCGCACCATGGATTGCGTGGACTGCCACAATCGCCCCACGCATGAGTTCGACTTGCCGGAGAACGCGGTCGACAAACAAATGTCTCTGGGCCACATCAGTCCGGAGCTCCCTTACATCCGCAAGAAGGCTGTGGAAGTTCTCAAGGTGAACTATCCCACGCGTGATGTGGCACGGCAGAACATCATGGCCGAACTAAACAATTTTTATCGCGCGAATTATCCGCAAATTTATGAAACGCGGCGCACGCTGGTGCAGCAGGCCGGGGACGAAGTGGCAGCCATCTATCTTCGCAACATCTTCCCCGACATGCATGTGACCTGGGGCGTTCATCCGAACAACCTTGGCCACAATGACTCGCCCGGCTGCTTCCGCTGTCACGATGGAAGCCACACGAGCGCCGATGGGCAAACCATTTCAAACGATTGTTCCGCCTGCCACTTACTCTTGGCGACGGGAGAGGAGCATCCTAAGGTGCTCACGGACCTCGGGATGAAGTGATTCATGTGTCGAACCTATATAAGAATAAGCTGTGCAACGTAGACGTCATAAGGTTCTTCAGTTTTCTAGTTCCGGTCCTGCTTCTTGTTGGCTGTGTTCTCTTTTCTAATCTGCACTCATACAGCGCCACCGCAGACTTCAAGACCCTGGCCCACGCCACAAGTGCACCCAAACCGCCGAAACAGGATGAAAACTGCCTCGCATGCCACGGTCAAGCGGGAATGACCGATGACAAAGGGAAGAGCATCTCCATCGATGCCGGCAAGCATGCCGCCAGCGCGCACGGCGTCCTGGGCTGCACCGATTGTCACAGCACCATTAAGGACTATCCGCATCCGGTTAAGCTCGCGAAGGTTCAGTGCGCGACTTGCCATTCGGACGAATCTACACATGTTTCCAGCAGCATTCACGCCGCGCTAGGTGAGCAAGCTTGCCAGTCCTGCCACGGCAATGTGCATGAAGTGACGGCTGCCGCGGACGTCGCACCGGCGAAGTGTGCGCAATGCCATGCCGACGAAGTAAAGGACTTCAAGCAAAGTATTCACGGTCAGGCAGCCGCGGCTGGCGACCCTGACGCGCCCAAGTGCATGTCCTGCCATGGCGCTGTGCATCAAATTCAATCCTCAGGCGATCCGACCTCAACGGTGGCGAAGAAGAACATGCCTGACACTTGCGCCTCGTGTCATAGCAATACTCAATTCTTGGCGAGCCATAAGATTCCGTTTGCGCATCCGGTCGAACAGTATCGGCAAAGCATTCACGGACGCGCCGTCGCCGGCGGGAACGACAAAGCTGCGGTATGTTCGGATTGCCATGGCAGCCACGCGATCTTTCCGGCGCAAGATGCACGGTCCAAAATCAATCACTGGAACGTCCCATCAACCTGCGGCCAATGCCATGACCAAATCTCGAAGACTTATCTCGAAAGCGTACATGGCGAAGCCATGAAATCGGGTGTATCCGGTGCGCCTGTATGCAGCGATTGCCACGGCGAGCACTTGATCCTGGAGCCGCAGCAGGCGGGTTCGTTGGTAAATGCCAATCGTGTCTCGATGGTTACCTGCGGCCGTTGCCACAATGATGAGCGCCTGGCTACACGCTACAACCTTCCCGTTGATCGCGTGCCTTCCTACGCAGACAGCTATCACGGGCTGGCGATGCGCGAAGGATCGCAAATCGTAGCGAACTGCGCCTCGTGTCACGGCGTGCACAATATTTTTCCTTCGAAGGATGCGCGCTCCGCCGTCAACACCGCCAACCTTGCCAAGACCTGCGGCGCCTGTCATTCAGGCGCGGGCGAACACTTCGCCATAGGCCCAGTCCACGTGCAGACGGCCAGCGGCCCGGCGCATCCACTCGTGAAGTGGATCCGTTGGACTTACTTGGTTCTCATCCCGATGACGCTCGGATTCATGATTCTGCACAACCTTATCGATTTCATCGCGAAACTGTTGCGCGGCCGATCACATCATGTGAGCAGCGAGCGAGTCACTCGAATGAACCTGAATTTCCGCATCGCGCATTGGGGAATCATTCTAAGCTTCCCGACGCTGGTCTTCACTGGCTTCGCCCTCAAATACCCTGAAGCCTGGTGGGTTCGCCCAATCCTGCTCTGGGAGCGGCATTTTGCCTTTCGTGGCGCGGTCCACCGCGCGGCGGCCGTCATTCTTCTCGCTTCCACGATCTACCATGTGATTCATCTTGCCGTCGTTCGCCGCGATGGCATCCAGTTCCTGAAGGCGATGATTCCGGACTTCAAAGACGCGACCGATCTGCTGCAGGTGTTCACTTACAACCTGGGGATCACCAAGACCGAGCCGCAATTCAAGAAGTTCAACTACGCGGAGAAGATGGAATACTGGGCGTTCATGTGGGGCACAGTGGTGATGACAGTCTCCGGCCTGCTGCTCTGGTTCAACAACTTCAGCCTGCGTCATTTCCCGAAGTGGGTTACCGACGCGGCCACCGCCGTTCACTACTATGAAGCGCTGCTAGCGACTTTCTCAATTCTTATCTGGCACTTCTACATGGTGATCTTCGATCCGTTGGTCTACCCAATGGACACGGCTTGGCTCAATGGTAAAGTTCCGGCCGACCATTACCGGCACTCGCGACCGGCGTATCTGCGCGCTCTGCAACGGGCGCACCAGGTCGAGTATCCCGACGAATTGGGCGTGGAGCATGAGCACGAGCAAGAAGCCGAGGAGCACCTGATCGCGAAGCATTAAACTGGAGTTTACTTTACGCTAACAGCGGAAACTCCAGTCCATGGCAATAAAATTTTGCGGTATCGAAGCCTGCGTGTTCGACGCCTACGGTACGCTGTTTGACGTGAATAGCGCGGCCCGCAGCGCGCAGGATTCGCTTGGGGAAAATTGGCAGGCGCTTGCCGAACTTTGGCGCGCCAAGCAATTGCAGTACACCTGGCTGCGCGGGCTCGCAGGACGTCACGCCGATTTCTGGCGAGTCACCGGCGATGCTCTCGACTACTCCCTGGCGACGCGGAAAATTGAAGACCCCGAACTGCGCGCCCGTTTGATGAAGCTCTATCTGGCTGCGAATGCCTTCCCGGAAGTCGCCGATACTTTAAAGCGCCTGAAGGCAGCGGGGATGAAAACTGCAATTCTTTCGAACGGAACACCTTCCATGCTGGCGCACGCAGCCGCCAATGCGGGCATCGCCGAACTCTTCGACTCCATCTTGTCGGTGGAAGAAGTGGGAGTTTACAAACCGCATCCCTCCGTCTACCGGCTGGCCTGCGATCGCCTCAACGTGTCTGCGGACCGCGTCTGCTTTCTCTCATCCAATGGCTGGGATGCCTATTCTGCGAAGGCGTTCGGCTTCCGGGTCCTTTGGTGCAACCGTTATGGGCAGGAGCCGGAGCGAATTCCCGAGACACCGGACGCGCAAATCTCTACCCTTGCTGAGTTGCCTGACATTGTTCTGGGCTGACTCGGAGAGTTTTTCGCGGAGGAAAAAGGGCCGGTCGGTTAACCGGCCCCGATGGAAGGAATGATCGTATTAAGCGGTAATCAGAGATTCCAAAGCTACGCGGTTCGGTATTACCAGCGTGGCCCCGTTCTGCTGGATAAGATGCTGCTTTTTGAATCCCGCGAAGAGGCGGCTCACCGTTTCGCGCGAAGTGCCGATCATCTGGCCGATTTCTTCGTGCGTCAGCGCCATCTTCAGTTGGCAGGGCTGCTTCGATTCGGTGTTGCTGTCGAGCCATCCCACGATCAGCCGGGCCAGTTTTTCGCTGGCCGAGTCGGAGAGCATTAAATCGCGAATCTCTCGGCAGGTTCCGGTGTAATCCTGGCTGAGATGCTGCGTCACCCACAGAGCGAACTCGCCATTCATGCGCATCAGGCGCAGCAGATCGCTCTGCCGCAGAAAGCTGACTTCAGAGGGTTCCTGTGTCTCGGCGGTGGCTTCATACTCCCGCCCCGAAATTGCCGAAGCCGCGCCGAGCAGACCGCCCGCCTCTACCATGCGCAGTATTAGTGTTCTCCCGTCACTGCCGCAAACCGAAAGTTTCACGCGCCCGCGGCGTACGATGAATACGCCCTTCGGCGCCTGAGATTCTGCAAACAGGACAGCTCCCGTGGGATAAGTAGTGGTGAGCGTTGCCTGTTCGATCGCCTCATCTATGACAGTTGGAAGATTGCCGTGCATCTTCTCCCCATCTCGGTGAACCCGGTCCCAAACTTGTGTGGCCATATTCGCCTCCCCTGACACATATCGACAATGGCAGCTTCTGGGCCAATCTCTAATAGTCGTTCCAGACAACGGGAGGAGGTTTCTATGTATATGAAAACACGGTTAATCGCTCATTTCAGGACGTGGAGAGCTTCGCAAAAAGGCTGGGGGCTTTGACGAATGATGGGTGATTCCACGCACTATTGCTGAGTGATCCCCATCACCGACAGTTTGTGATGTGGTAGCGCCGCCATCCTTCGTGGCTCTTGCCAGCGGGACGCCAGCGCTACTCGCGCTCGCCGACCCTACTATCCCAGCGTCTTGTGAAGTGTGCTCAACAAAGCCGTTCGGGTAAACGGCTTTTCCAGAAGAATTCCATGTTTCAGGATGTTGCTCGAACCCATGAGCTCTCCGGTATAACCCGACATGAAAACAATTTTCAGCGCTGGATGAGAGCCGGTCATGCGTTCCGCCAATTCTGGGCCATTCATGATGGGCATCACCACATCGGTTAGCAGAAGGTCGGTTTCTCCAAGATGCGACTCGGCCCATTCAAGAGCGGCTTTTCCGTTGCTTGCTTCGATCACCGTATAACCCTGGTCGCGGAGGAGTTTTCGAGTGAGGCTGCGCATGATCTCATCATCTTCCACCAGAAGAATAGTGGTTCCTTGGCGTTTGGGAACAACTGCTTCTCCGGCTGTGGAAGATCTTGACCCCATTTTGTGTTCCGCGGCCGGCAGATATACCTTGAAGGTGGTTCCCTGGCCGGCTTCGCTGTAAACCCAGATGTGTCCTCCACTTTGCTGAACGATGCCGTAAACCGTCGCCAGTCCCAGGCCGGTCCCTTTGCCCGCTTCTTTGGTGGTGAAAAACGGCTCGAAGATCCGCGAGAGCGTGGCCTTATCCATGCCGCTGCCGTCGTCGCTAACCGCCAGCATCACATATTTCCCCGGATTCAGCGGCTGGTGCTGTTCGGCGAACGTCTGGTCGATCTCCACGTTATCGGTCTCGAGAATAAATTTTCCGCCGCGCGGCATCGCGTCGCGCGCATTCACCGCAAGATTTACGATGATCTGATCGATCTGGCCCGGATCGGCCTCAACCACTGCCGAGCGCGATCTCGGCGAGATGGAGATCTGCACATCGTCTCCCATTAGCGGTCGCAGCAGCTTGCTGATGTCCTTCAGCCGGTCGTTGAGATCGAGCAATACCGGCTGGACGACTTGTCTGCGGCTGAAAGCGAGAAGTTGGCGAGTGAGAGCGCTGCCGCGCTCGATTGCTCTGCGAATATTTTCGACATAGAGCGCCGGCTCGGCTTCGGGGTCGATGCGGTCGCGCAGGAATTCTGTGCAGGCGTTGATAATCCCGAGAACGTTGTTGAAGTCGTGAGCTACGCCTCCCGCCAGGCGCCCGATGGCTTCCATCTTTTGCGATTGACGAAGCTGGTCTTCGGCTCTCCGCTGACCGGTGATGTCGCGCGCGATGGCGGAAGCGCCCACGATCTCGCCGGCGGAGTCCCTCAAAGGCGAGACGGTGATGGATACGTTCAAATGCCGTCCATCTTTCGCCACCCGCATGGATTCGTAATGTTCTGTGCTTTCGCCGCGCGCTATTTTCCGGAGAATTTCCGGAATCTCGTCGGGACGGTCGCTGGGGGCAAGGATTGAAATGTTCTTGCCAATCGCTTCAGCCGGCGTGTAGCCATAGATGCGTTCTGCGCCCTTATTCCAACTGGTAATGGTGCCGTCGAGATTCTTGCCGATGATGGCGTCTTCCGAGGAATCGATAATCGCGGCCAGCTTCGTGCGGTACTCGCCGATCTGCTCGGTCGTTCGTAAATGCAACTCTTCGTTTGCCCTGCGCAGTTCCTGTTCGATTCTCTTGCGGTCGCTGATGTCCCGGATCGCGCTGAGCACAATCACCCCGTCTTCCACCTGGACCGGGCTGAGGCTGATTTCGACTGGAAATTCCGAGCCGTTGCGCCGCCGCCCGTAAAGATCCAACCCGGCGCCCATGCGCCGAACTTTTGGCGCCGCGGCGAATTTCTCGCGGTGATACTCGTGCTGGTTACGATCACGCTGCGGGACCAGAATCTCAATCTTCTGCCCGATCAACTCGCTGCGGAAATAGCCGAACAGTTCCTGCGTCTGGGAGTTGATTTGGAGAATGGTTCCGTCGCGATCGACGGCGACGATGGCGTCGGGAATGCTTTCGAGAACGCTGCTGGAGAGGAGAACCTCGGCAACGGCCTTGGGGGAAATCGCCGGGGGAACCTCGTTGTGATCGGAAGAGGGTCGGGACATGCAAACTCCGAATTTTTAATCTATTCGCAACCTGCTGGCGTGTAAAGTCAAAGGCCTGCCTCTTTTCATCGGCTTTCTGCAGGAGATCGCGCATGCCGTGTGACGCGCAGCACACTGTGCTGTGACGCACACCCTCGCGTTGGCAGATCGATTGCCACAGACTGAAGATGCACGCGGCGTGGGCGCCTCCGGACTATTCTAGGTTGGCGCGGGACAGCTTTTGATCGTTTGAGAAGCTGCAAAACTGTAGGAAGAGTGAGGAAGCGGTGACAATCACAACCGGTTTGAAGACGTCGCAGGTCTATACCATGGCGGCAATTTGCCTGGTGCTCGGGTTGGTCTTGGGGTATTCATTTCGCGGGTCGCAAACTCGAGCGACCGCAGCGCCAGTACAGGCTGCCGCGGCGGAAAATACTCCAGCACCGCCCGCGGCGCAGCCCCCCACAATGGCCGGCGGACATCTGATGCCCACGCTCGATCAGATGAGGCAGATGGCTGACAAAAAGGCCGAGCCTCTGCTTGCGCAGCTTAAGAGCGATCCCAACAATGCCGGTCTGGCGATCCAGATTGCCAAAATCTACACGTCGACGCATCAGTTCAAAGAAGCCGCATCTTATTACGAAAAATCCCTGCAAATTGCGCCCAAGGATGCGACCGCCCGAATCGAATTGGCGTCGTGCCTTTACTACGCGGGCGAGATCGATGAAGCTGTCACTCAATTGCAAAAGGTGCTGGAGCAGGATCCGAAGAATGCCAACTCGCTGTTTAATCTGGGCATGATTAAGTGGAAGGGAAAGAGTGACGCTGGTGGTGCGGTTGCGGAGTGGCGGCAATTGTTGAGATCAAATCCAGAGCTTGATGAAGCGAAGAAAGCGCAAGTTCAGAAACTGATCGCTGAGGCCAGCCAACCAAAGGCTACGGAATAGACAATCCGCTCATCCCCATCGCTTAAACCCTATTTTCCGCGGATCGCCGTTTTTGCCGCTCCCATGTTGTCGTAGCGGTCATACGCTCTTATGACTACAACGTGTTCGGCGGAATCATCTTTTGCCGTGTCAAGATTCACTGTGAAATCGTAATTTTCAGTCTTCGCGTCTGAAAGTTGCCCGACGGGTTCTACATATTTCCAATCTCCAGCGTCGATTGAGAATTCGGCGCGTTTGATGGGCGAGAAATTATCGATTGCCCGGGCTTTGATGTGAATCTGCTGGCCTTGCAGCGCCGCCGACAAGTCTTCAACTCGGGGAGGCGTTGTATCGACCTCGAAGCGATGACTTTCTTTGGACGCTGTCAGAGCGTCCCCGGGCGAATGCGACGGCGCATCGGAAGCGACCACTTTCACGGTGTAGCCGCCATCGGGCAGCAGGCTGGCGTCGAAAGAGTAGGCTTTATCGGTGAGATTGTCTTTGAGCAGCAACCAGCGGGTTTCGCCGTCGCCGCGATAGTAAACGGAGTAGACGAGTTGGTCGTCGTTCTCATCGTGCGCGTTCCACTTCACGCCGATGGAATCGCGGTCGTGCGTGCTGGATGGGGGAATATCGAAGTGTGGAGTGGAAGACGGGTTCGAAGTGTCAGCTCCGAGGCCGATGCCTGTGCTCCTAGGCATGGACTGATATTTCAATCCAACCTGCACGCTGACGTCATCGATTTCCGGGGCGACATTTTTCGGAAGATAATTCAGCGCGACGCTATTGACGGCTGGCGAAGTAGTTCCGCTATGCAGTACAGCTTTCCACTGCGCGTAGCGGGCGGCCGGAATTCCGGTTTCGCCGCTCGCTCCCGCGTTCATTGCACCTTTTCCAGAAGCGAGATCAATCTTCCTCCACGCGCTCCAGTTGCGGTCTGGGTTGTCGACGTTGCCACTGCGGGCGTAGAGATCGATGTTGCCCGCGCCGCGAGATTCAGCCCGTCCCCAGCGAGAGAAGATTTTGGCGTCGAATACGTCGCTCTCGTAAGCGCCTTCGGTTTCGGGGCTGGGGCCGAGGACGAATATTTTGCCGAGATTGCTGGTGGCAGCGTAGACACCGCCTGCCCGCGCTTTAGCGAATACGGTGACCTGCGAAGCTGAGGACTTTAGCAGATCGGAATAATCGTCGAGCCCCCTGATGGCGAAGATGTGGCCGCGATTGCCGGTTCCGGCTAGCAGGCGTCCCTGATCATCAAAGGCGAGGGCGTATACGATGTCTTCGTGCGAGGTCCAGAGGCGCGTGGGTGAGCCGTCTGGTGCGATGCGGTAGACGTCAGATCCACTGCTGCCTGGGCCGCCGGGGAAGGGAAAGGGCGTGCTGAGAGCGGAACTGCTCGGCGCGGTCGCGATCGTCAAGCCGGGAACTTGCGGAGAGCTGACCGGCGGAGTCGAGGGCATGGAGAGAAGCGCTGCCATGCCAGATGTCGAACTGCTTCCGCCTTTCTTTTCCCCGACGGCGGCGGCGTAAATGTTGCCTGCGCTGTCGAGAGCCAACGCGGTGATTTCCTTTTTCGGCGCGCTGTAGAGGACGAAGCCTTCGCCCGCCGGCGAGATGCGATAGATGAGGCCGCTGCCGTCGGACCCGGCAATAAGATTTCCTTGCGCGTCGAAGGCAAGGACGCGAATGTGCGTCTCGTCGCTTTTGAAGAAAACGGAGTGCTCGCCCTTTGGAGTGACGCGGAAGATTTCTCCATGATCGCCGGTGGCTACGTAGAGATTGCCGGAATTATCGAGTGCCAGATCCCAAATGTATTTCGTGTTGGGTTCGAAGTAAACGGAGGAACTCCAGGAGGGATCCACGCCCGATTTCGATGTTTCAATTGACTTGTCTTTGTCGGAAATATCGGCGGAAGGTGCGTGCCCTCCCGCCTTATGTTCGATTTTATAAACCTTGCCGTCCGGAGCGGTTGCCGCGTAAATAGCGCCCTCGGGGCCGATGCGCAACGCCTGTACTTGCAGTTCCTTCGGCTCGAATATGGTGGTCGACTTTCCATCGGCCGCGATCCGGTAGACGCGGGCGGGTGCGCCTGCGGCGACGTAGACAGTGCCAGCGTCGTCGGCGGCGATCGACCAGATATAAGTTGACGGAGTCGCGTAAAGGGTCTTGAAAGTCGGCGCCAGCTCGAGTCCGCCAGCATTGCGAATTGCGACGCCGGTGGGAGTGCCCTTGATTAGCTCATCAAACTTAGATTGTTCCCAGGTGCGAGTGCCTTCGGCGAAGGCGAACAGGCTGGAAAGGGAAGAAAAAAAGGCAAGAAAAAGTAGAAAGCTTCGAATGCTCTGGAATCTCATAAACAATATGGTTTTCGGAAGAATATTCAGGTTATCACGGTTGCGGCGCTTGTCATGGCGGCGGGAAAGGCAGTCGAGTTTGGTGCGACCGGACGGCCCCTCGGCTACGCTCGGTTCAGGCGCGGCCGACCGTTCCAACATAGATTTCCCCATGTTATCGTAGAGTTTGATGGATACCTCGCGTGCGGATTTGCTGCGCCTGCTTGCTTTCAAGTCCTTTCGGTTGGGCGAGTTCAAGCTTTCTTCGGGCGGGACCAGCGATTACTACATCGATTGCAGGATTACGACGCTGGACGCCAAAGGCGCGCGGCTGACGGGCCAGGTATTTTTCGATGAAATCCGGCAGCGGGGATGGAGGCCGCAGGCTATCGGCGGGCTGACGATGGGCGCGGATCCGATTGTGAGTGCGGTATCGGTGGTCAGCGGCGAGTTGAACGGCTTTTTGGTGCGGAAGGCCGAAAAACAGCACGGAACCGGCCAGCGGATTGAGGGCTTTCGGGAAAAAGGCGCGCGGGTTGTCATCGTGGACGATGTTTGCACGACTGGAGCGTCTACAGTCCAGGCGATCGAGGCGGCGCGGGAATTTGGATTTACGGTTGTCGGCGCGATGTGTTTGGTGGAGCGGGAAGAGGCTAAGGGACGTCCGAATGTAGAGAAGGCTGCGGCTCCGGCCCCGTTTGTTTCGATCTTTACAGCGAGTGAAGTGCGGGCAGAGCATGTTTTGCAGAGCGAGGAGACGCAGCCGGGGATATTTGCGGTCGTGGCAGGCTGTGAGATGTGTGGTAGGCCGGCAGTGACGAACGTACCGCGGAATCGGTGCGAGGCGCATCGGGCGTAAGCGGGGGCTGAAGCCCGGCGTTTTTTATGTGCTTGACGCGGCGCTAAAGCGCCGCTCTTCCACGTTCGACGCACAGTTATTTCCGAAACGACGAACGACCAACGACGAGCTCATGATTCAAACACTGGAATGGACTGACAACGGCGTACGCTTCATCGACCAGACGAAGCTGCCTACGGAAGAAACCTACGTTACCTGCAAAACCTACGAGCAGGTGGCCGATGCGATCCGGACGATGATTGTGCGCGGGGCGCCTGCGATTGGCGTGGCGGCGGCGATGGGCATCGCGCTTGGGGTGAAGGATTCGAAGGCGGAATCCGCTGGCGAGCTTAAGCGGGAACTTGATCACATCTGTGAGGTCATCGGCAAGACACGGCCTACGGCTGTGAATCTTTTCTGGGCGATTGAGCGCATGCAGCAAAAATTTGAGCGGCTGCGGGTGCGTCCGATTGCACAAATCAAGCAGGAATTTGTTGAAGAAGCCAAGCGGATGCATGCGGAAGATATTGCGGCGAACCAGGCGATGGGGCGGCACGGGGCGACGCTTATGCCACGCGAGGGCGGAGTGCTGACGCATTGCAACGCCGGCGCTCTGGCTACGGCTGGATATGGCACGGCTCTTGGTGTGATTCGGGCCGCCGTGGAGCAAGGCAAAAAAATTCATGTGTATGCGGATGAGACGCGGCCATTTCTGCAAGGCTCGCGGCTTACGGCTTGGGAGTTGATGAAGGACGGCATTCCGACCACGGTCATCTCCGACAACATGGCGGGCGCGATCATGCGGCAGGGCAAGATTGGCGCGATTGTGGTGGGCGCGGACCGCATCGCGGCCAACGGCGATGTGGCCAACAAGATTGGAACTTACAGCGTGGCCGTCCTGGCGAAGGAGAATGGCATTCCGTTTTATGTGGCTGCGCCGATCTCGACGGTTGACCTGGCCTGTCCCGATGGCAGCAAAATTCCGATCGAGCAGCGCAACCCGAAAGAAGTCACGCACATTGCCGGCAAGCAGATGACGCCGGATGGGGTGTCGGTGGAGAATCCGGCGTTCGATGTGACACCGGCGAAATATGTGGAGGCGATTATTACCGAGCGCGGCATTGCGCGGGAGCCTTATGGGGAGTCGCTGCGGACGCTGGCTGGTGTGGACAGTGAGGTTAGGGCGTAGCGGAATCCCAAGTCTCGCCAAAGAAGCGAGACACGGCCCCCCCAGGTCACCGATTGCTTACACATCGAAGACTATCGAGACATAGGAGCTCGTGCCCCTCGGCCGGGGAAGACGCCGGAAACAATAGCCCCATCCCTCACGACTGGTACGCCATTTACAAGCACGTAAGAAATTCCGGCAGAGAACTGGAGCGGGTCTTCAAACGTGGCTTTGTCGATTACGGTGTCGGGGTTGAAGAGGGTGATGTCGGCGTCGGCTCCGACGCGGATGCGGCCTTTATTTTGGAAAACGGGTGCGCGCTTTTCCAGGCGTTGCGCGGGGAGTAGCGTCATCTTACGGAGTGCGGTCATCAGGTCCAGAACTTTTTCTTCGCGCACATAATGGCCAAGTACCCGGCAGAAAGTGCCCTGGCCGCGGGGGTGAACCTTGGGGCCGGTGATGGGCATGCCGTCGCTCGCGACCATTATGGTGGGATTTGCCAGGGCTTCGCGAACGGCGCTTTCGGGGATGGAGAAGATGATTACAATTCCGCCCTGCTTGCGGTATTTTTCGAAGGTTTCGGCGGTGAGACGCTCGCCGGTTTGCGCCCACTGCAGATCTTTGTAAGTGATCCCTTGGGCTTCCTGCCAGCCCGGGTCGAACACCGCGGAGTCAATGGCCGTACTGCCGGCGGGATAGGGATAGGCTTCGGTTGTGACGTCGAGTCCTCGCGCGCGTGCGCCTTCAACCATCGCGATCAGCCTGGGCGTATCTTTCAGTCCCATGCTTGTGATGTGCACCACATGCAGAAGAGCACCCGTGGACGCTGCCGCAGCGATGACTTCTTCAATCGCAGCCAAGCCGGAGGTGGGTTCTTTCATCCCGGCGTAGCGGAGGTGAACGTGGACCGATGCGTGATACGCGGCGGCCACCTTAAATACTTCGACAATCTCCGCGTGCGACGCGGCTGAGGTGTAGTTGATTCCCATGCCTACGGCGAGTGCGCCTTGTTGCAATCCTTTCGCGATGGCGGCGCGAATCTGTTCGACTTCTTCTGCCGTGGCGGCGCGGCGCGCAGCATCTCCAACGGGAAGGAACGTGCCGGGGTCGTGCATGATTGCCATACGCACCGGAATATGCCCGACGCTGGCACCGTAGTTGATCAGCGACTTGCCTTCCCGTTGCGCATACCAGCTGTCGACATTGGCTACGCCGCGCTCAAGTTCTAGCGATGTCGTCACTCCGTCGTGGGCCTGGAATTCGTAATTGCGGGGTTCCTGCCCGTGTTCGTGGAGGTCGATAAAACCTGGGGCGACCGCCAGGCCGCGGGCGTTAATCGTCTGTTTGCCCTCGAGGCCATTTTCGGTGATTGCGACAATTTTGCCATCGCGAATGCCGACGTTGCGGACGGAATCCAGTCCGGATTCGGGGTCCATGACTCGACCACCTGAGATCACGATGTCGAGCGGACTCGTGTCTGCGTTTGCGCTGGCAAGATCGATGGTGGAGATTGTGGCTGTTAACAGGAAGGCCGAGGTTAGCAGAAGAAAGTGAGATCGCATTTGAAGGCGGACCTGCAAACCAATAGTCTCGCCGCGTGGCCTCGATGTCAAAGCTCAGTTCGGCTGCAGTCTCCCATGTCTCGCAAGAGAAGCGAGACATGGGGCACCCAATTTTAATGGACCTGCTGATTCTTTCTCTCGTGACATGAATCACTGCCCTCCGAAACTAATGAACGATACACTGGCAAGGATTCTTGGGACGAATGCATTCGCGCGAATTTCGCAATATGGTTCGAATGGGCCATGTGTCCTCAGCGCATAATGTGAGAAGATGGCCGCGGCTACTGTTCGCGCCGCTTGGCACCTACGGGCGGCACCGGATGGACCTAACCGAGGGCGGAGTGCATCTAACGCAAGTGACGGAGCTTCAATCGGACGGCCAAGCTCTGCTTCGGGTAACGGGGTTGAAGAAAGTTTTTCGGTCCGGCGAATCGGATCTGGTGCTCTTTGAGAACTTATCGTTTGAGGTGAAGCGGGGTGAGATGCTCGCCATCGTCGGCGAGTCGGGAGCGGGGAAGAGTACCTTGTTGCACATCGTCAGCGCTCTTGAACGGGCTTCGGCAGGTGACGTATACTGCGCCCAATTGAAGCTGAATTCGCTATCGGCGGACCAGGCAGCGGAATTTCGCAATCGCGAAGCTGGGTTTGTGTGGCAGTTTCATTATCTGCTGCCCGAATTCACGGCGGCGGAGAATGTTGCCATGCCCTTGCTGTTGCGAGGGCGCAGCTGGGCTGATGCGGCTCCGGAGGCTTCGCGTTGGTTGCGCGAGGTTGGGCTGGAGCAACGTGGGCATCACCGCTCGGGAGAGCTTTCGGGCGGAGAGCAGCAGCGGGTGGCTTTGGCGCGGGCGCTCATCACCGGTCCGAAGCTGTTGCTGGCCGACGAACCTACCGGAGATTTGGACGGGCACACGGCGGAAGCGGTCTTCGAATTGATTGCGCGATTACATCGCGAGCATCAACTCACCTCTTTAATTGCAACCCACAACTTGTCATTTGCGCGGCGCTGCCATCGAGTGTTGCGGTTGCAGCGCGGACGCGTCGAGGAGATCGCGCCGGGGTCGTTACCGGCTTAGCCCGAGGCCGCATCTAAGGTTAGAGTGTTAAAGGAAGTGAAGGATTAGTAAGACAAAGTGCAAGAAACTGGGATGGGTCGGTAGCCGAAAGGGATTTCAACAGGTTCCTTCGGTAACATTATAAAAACGTTTGAGTACTTGGGTTCGGTGGCCGTTTGATTGCATAATGAGGTTAGGACGATAAAAAGAATGCAGGGCAGTCACCGTACGGCAACCGGTTTTTGGCAGGTCGAGCAGGACTAAGCGCCTCCTCGGCCGGAAGGGTTCAGGGGAAGGGCAATATGTTTGAACGCTATACGGAGAAAGCCAGACGCGTAATCTTTTTTGCGCGCTACGAAGCCAGCCAGTTCGGGTCTCCTTATATAGAGACGGAGCACCTGCTGCTGGGGCTGCTGCGCGAAGACAAAGCGCTCACCAATCGATTCCTCCGGTCGCACGCCTCGGTTGAATCCATCCGCAAGCAAATTGAAGGTCACACGACGATTCGGGAGAAGGTGTCGACGTCGGTGGACCTGCCGCTGAGCAACGAGTGCAAGCGCGTGTTGGCCTATGCCGCGGAAGAGGCAGAGCGGCTTTCGCATCGGCATATCGGAACCGAGCATTTACTTCTGGGACTACTGCGGGAAGAGAAGTGCTTTGCCGCGGAAATTTTGCATGAACGCGGGTTGAGACTTTCGAGCATTCGCGAAGAACTGGCGCGAACGAGCCAGGAAAAGGCGCAGCCGCAACGGCAGCGAGAGTCGTCCTTGTTGAGCGAGTTTTCGCGCGACCTGACGCAGGCCGCGATGGATAGCCAGCTTGATCCGCTGGTGGGACGGGATAACGAACTGGAGCGCGTGGTTCAGATTTTGTGTCGGCGAACGAAGAATAATCCTGTGCTTATCGGCGAGCCGGGGGTGGGCAAGACCGCTATCGTGGAAGGTTTGGCGCAGCGGATTGCTGATGGAGAGGTTCCATCGTTCCTGGCGGACAAGAGAATTCTTGCTCTTGATCTTTCTCTTATCGTCGCTGGAACCAAGTACCGTGGGCAGTTCGAAGAGCGTCTGAAGACCATCATGAAGGAACTGATGGAGTCGCAGAATTCCATTATCTTCATCGATGAGTTGCATACCCTGGTCGGCGCGGGGTCCGCTGAAGGCTCGCTCGATGCTGCGAACATTCTGAAGCCGGCTTTGTCGCGTGGCGAGATTCAGTGCATCGGGGCTACCACGCCGGGTGAGTACCGGAAGTCGATTGAGAAGGATCGATCGCTGGAGCGGCGCTTCCAGGCAGTGAAGGTTCCCCCTCCGAACGAAGTGGATGCGGTGAAGATTCTGTTCGGAATCAAAGACCGGTACGAGAAATTTCACGCTGTTACTTACACCGACGATGCGATAAACTTCGCGGTTTCACACTCGAATCGATATATTCCGGATCGCTTCCTGCCGGATAAGGCAATCGATCTCGTGGACGAAGCCGGCGCACGTGTAAAGCTCCGACAGACTTCACAGCCGGAAGAGATCAGCGAAGTTCAGAAGAGGATCAAGTTCATCGTGCATCGCATGGAGAACGCGATCGCGAACCACGAGTTCGAGAAAGCGCGCTTCTACTCGGATGAAGAGCGTAAAGAGCGCGAGAACCTGCGAGCGCTGCGCGAGAAATATCATCTGGATGAGTCTTCCACGGGCGTTGTTGGCCGCGAAGACATCGAAGATGTCGTTTCGCGCTGGACCGGCGTTCCTATTACTTCGATCAAAGAAGAAGAAACGCAGAAACTGCTCCGCATCGAAGAAGAGCTGCACAAGCGGATCATCTCTCAGGATAAGTCAATCAGCGCGCTGGCTCGAGCAATTCGCCGTTCGCGCGCGGGATTGAAGAGCCCGAATCGGCCGATTGGGTCGTTCCTGTTCCTGGGCCCGACTGGCGTGGGCAAAACCGAAGTGGCTCGCACCCTGGCTCAATTCATGTTCGGCACCGAGAAAGCTTTGGTTCGCTTCGACATGTCCGAGTTCATGGAGAAGCATTCGGTTTCGAAGCTGATTGGCTCGCCTCCGGGATATGTGGGTTACGAAGAGGGCGGTCAGTTGACGGAACGTGTCAAGCGGGCGCCATATTCTGTCGTTCTGCTCGACGAAATCGAGAAGGCGCATCCGGATGTGTTCAACATCCTGCTGCAGGTTTTTGAAGACGGCCAGTTGACCGACGGTTTGGGGAATACGGTCGACTTCAAGAATACGATTCTCATCATGACGTCGAATATTGGAGCACGGCACTTGCAGAAGCGCGAGGGCTTCGGGTTCCAGTCGACGGCGGATGACATGGTTTCGGGCAAGGTTGAGGAAATGGTGAAAGGCGAGGTTCGCCGCACCTTCAATCCCGAATTCCTGAACCGTTTGGATGAAATCATTCTGTTCCTGGCTTTGAGCGAGGGGGACCTAATCCAGATTCTGGAACTCATGGTCACGCAGCTCAACACGAACCTGGCGCAGAAGTCGATTACCGTTTCGGTGGCCGATGAAGCCAAGAAGTGGATTCTCAACCAGACGTTGACGGACCGCTCGTACGGAGCGCGGCCACTGCGTCGGGCGCTGCAGAAGTACATTGAAGACCCCCTGTCGGAGGCGTTGATTCAGGGAACGATTACTACGCGTCCGGCGTTTATCGAGGTCTTTCTAGAAGATAACAAGCTGTTCTATCGTCCGGTGGATGCGGAGAAGACCGAGGGCGTGTTGTTGTACGAGAATAGCTAGTGTGGCGCGGGCGCCCTCGCCCGCGTAGTTGATGAGATTGAAGCCGTCAGCGAAAGCTGGCGGCTTTTGTTTTGTGTGCCGAACATGTTCGACAGCTTGGGGGTGAAAGTCCCCTGCCCAACCTGGTGGAGGTGAAGGGCTAGAGAAGCGCAAGGGCGTCGTTGCAAGGCGGGGTCTGAAAGAAGCGTGGATCAAAGGCGCGAGCCGATGAACAAGAACCGGAGAATAGCTAAGACAGCTTTCAGCCATCAGCTATGAGCCGTCAGCGAAAAGCTGGCGGCTCTTTGTTTTTCAGCCACCGTCCTGACCCAGAGCTTGTTTACTGCCGGGACTTTTCCCCACATTTATTGAAGAAAGATTTGAATGGGCATAACACTCTTTTCACCTTCCGCTCCCCTAAAGAAGAATCAGTTCGCAGCCGATAACACCTACCGCACTCCTCTTTAACTTGCCGGAGCGGCTTTAGTTTGCTCTCACCGAACTCACAAAATGGGCGAACCGGAAGATTTTTCCAATTCACCCGATTGACCTTCGTAAAAAATTGTGATTAGATGCGCAACACTGCGGCGGTTTTGGGGTTCAAGGTTCAAAACTGCCGGCGATTTGGGCGGGCAGACAAGGGGTGTGCGATTCCGAGGAGGATGTATGAAGTGCAGTATGGTTTACGCCACACTAATACTCAGCGTATTAGGTATCGCTGCGGAGGCCAGCGCGCGGGAAGTCGTCCTGCCCGCCGGCACTCTTTTGCAATGCACTCTCAATGAACCCAATTTCTCCTCGGCCACCGCCGATGTAGGAGATCCGGTGCTCTGCCACCTGCGCGGAGTTACGGAGTTTGGCCAACAGGCGTTTCCGCGGGGAAGCTATCTGGTCGGCCATCTCGAAGCCGAAAAAGACCCTGGGCACTTCTTCGGCAAGGGATATCTCAAAATCCAGTTTGATCGCATTGGGTTGCCCAGCGGCGATCTGCCGTTGGAAACAAAGGTGATCGCGACGCGCGGTTACAAGGTCGATAAGCAAGGCAAGATCGATGGTAAAGGCCACGCTAAGCGCGATGTTGTCGAATGGATGCTTCCGCCTCTGTGGCCCTGGAAGGTGATCATGTTGCCGGCGCGGGGGCCGCGGCCAACGCTCAAGGGCGAAACGGTGATTAGCCTGCGGCTGATGGATGATGTGCAGATACCGCAGTCACAGGTGGCATCGCTGGCCCCTGGTTGGCACTACTTCACCAACCGTCCCCAAAGAGATTCATACTCGGAATCTGGGAGTCTGGGGGCACGTCCAACGCTATCAATTCGAGGAAGCGTCCAGACTGCGAACGCTCAGGTTTCTGCAACAGTGGACGTACCACGCCTCTCTTACGCCAGCCTGGTGACGCAGAACGTGAGCACGCCAGTCGTGACCGCATCTCCGGGCGTGCCGGTGTTCATCTTGAAGTCAGGCACCCTCCTCTCCCTGGGGAATTATCAATATCAGGACGGACGCATCACTTACACGTTGGCCAACGGAGGCGGCGGCGTGCTCAGCGCGGATGATGTGGACTGGACTACGACGACCCGGGTGAACAGCCAGCGCGGCGTGCACATGACTCTGCATGGCGGGCATTTGGGTGCTGGAACGCCGGGTTTGTGATCAAGATCAAACTTCTGCAGGAAGCCGCCGGCGAATGTCGGCGGCTTTTTCCTTGCAGCGCCCTCCCCAATTACGGCTTTGTCCAATCTTCCAGTTGCAGCCCCTTCACGCGACGAAAGACACGGTCGCTCGTCACCAGCACGGCTTGCACCGCAAGCGCTTGCGCGGCGATCATCATGTCCATGTTACCCATTGGTTCTCCATGCGCCTCCAGATTGGCGCGCAGCCGCGCATGGTGTTGCGCGGCCAACGAATCCCAAGGCAGCAGGTCGACGCGCAGCAAAAACTCCTCGACTGCCATTTGCAGCTTGGAAGCATCCGGTCGACGCGCCACGCCAAAGCGCAACTCGGCTTCGGTGATCACGGAGAGACCGACGTCAGTCATAGCGATTCTCAGCAGGCGCTCGCGAACGCGCGGAAAATTTCCTTTGATGATGTAGCTGGCCGTGTTGGTATCGAGAAGATAGCGGACTGGCATCTAGAACATGTCGCGCTTCTGCGGTGGAGAATCGTGGCGTCCGGATAGAAAGTCGTTCGGGAGTTCGATGGTTTTCATTAGCTCGAAAAACTCGGTCCATGACTCAGGGCGGCGCGACAGGATGACGTCGCCGGTCGCGGGGTCGCGGCGAACGTAAACTTGCGAGCCTTCAAAACGAAATTCCGACGGTAGTCGGACGGCCTGGCTGCGGCCATTGCGGAAAAGTTTGGCGGTTTGCCGCATGGTATATACCATAATATATACCTACCGGGACTGTCAAATCCTCGTCGGCATTAACAGCTGTCAAGCCTTCGATCGAGTGGGCGGCCGATTGCTGTGATCCCCCGTTGTTTCCTATTGCACTGTCACATTTACTGTGGCCGTCGAGCGGCCATAGGCGTTGGTTCCGTACAGTGTGTAGGTGGTAGTTTTCGTCGGCGTGACGGTTACAGAACTTCCGCGCACAGCTCCCACTTGTGGCGAGACCACGAAGTATGAGGCTCCGGAAACGCTCCAGTTCAATGTCACAGGCTGACCCGAGGAAACGGTTTGCGGATTTGCCGTGAAGCTGCTAATTACCGGCACCGGGCCGGTTGGGACATTGCTAGCTGTGTAGAGGGGGTCGATCAGCAAGACTTCAAAAGCGGAGGCAGGAACCTGTTTTAGAGTCGCGAGATCGTTGTTGTTCCAGCGATTGTCGGGATCGCCGGTGATGAACATGGAACTGCCGTTGTCGGCCATGATGATGCCGTACGTTTTAAGCGCGGCCAGGATCGTTTGCGCCTGTGGCGGGAACGAAGAAATATCGTAAGAAGCTTGTAATCTCATGCGCATGCCCATTGGGGCAGCGTCGGGATCAGTGGAATTGCCTGCCCAGTGCGAGGCTGGTGGCGTGAAGGCGTTCTCGCTGTTTTGCAGGGTGAACCGCAAAGCGTGCCGGATTTCGCCGCTGGCGACCTCGTCGTAGCGGGCGAGGCCTGCGAAAACCGAAAGGCCTGCAGCATCTGCCGAGGTCCACGTGTACGGCCGTTGCTCGTCGTTCAGAAGATCCCAGACCGCGCCGGAGGCTGCATCCCAGCTTCCGTTTTTCTGCGGATATGAACTGTATAGTTCATAGAGCCAACAGTTGTCGCGATCGAGTATGAGCACGTGACGGTCGCCGTTGCCGGGCTTGGGATAGCCTTCGATGGGCGCGTTCTTCGGAACTGGCATGGGGCCGGGATCGCTTTCTGAACCGTACGCCGTGTAATCGATCGCCACAAACGGCGAGCCGCTCACGATATCGTAAGGAATGCCAATGGTTTGTCCGTCGTAAAGGCCCGCGCCAAAATCGGGATGCAGCGGGGTTGTGGCTCCGATGTAATTGATGATGTTGGTTGAGTTGGGATCGACCGGGGCGCTGGAGATGTCTCGATTCCATGCGTTGTCGGCGGGAAAGGGAAGGAAGCCGTTGAGACTGGCGCCACGCCCAAGACTCATTCCGCTGCAGGATTGACATCGAGCATGAAGAGAAGCGCAAAGAAAGAGTGCCAAGAGGGGCAGAAGGCGGCAGCGTTGCATGGAGCACCTCGAAAGAAGGGGATGCGTTGGAGTCAGGTTAGCACAGGGCCGGCAGCGCCGGACCACGCGTCAGACACGGAAGTGCATCGCCAGCGAGGCAAGCCCTTCAGAAGTTTTGCGACCATTGTTGAGGACACGAATCTTATTTTTCCAGAGTGACGGGCGCTTTCCCAGGAGGCAAAATGCAGAAGGTTAACATTGCAGAAAAATTCGCTCAAATCTCGGAGTATTGGAAGCCTTATGTGGGAGCTGAACTGAATGGGCAGATGGTAAAGTTCGATAAGCTGAAAGGCGAATTTGTGTTTCATCATCATGAGAATGAAGACGAACTTTTTCTCGTGGTCAGAGGGCGGTTTCGCATGGAGTTTCGCGATCGGCAGGAATGGATTGAGGAAGGCGAGTTTATCGTGGTGCCACGCGGTGTGGAACATCGTCCTGTGGCAGAGGAAGAGTGCTGGATTCTCTTGTTTGAGCCGGCTTCCACGCTGAATACGGGCAATGTGGTGAATGAGCGCACGCTGTCTGAACTTGAACACGTGTAGGATGGAAGTACGAGTAAGTACTGTCTCAAGATTCAGATTGCGCGAGGTTTATGGAACTTATCGTCTACTCTTCAGCCTGGTGTCCGGACTGTCGGGAAGCAAAACGCTTCTTGGCGAAACACAATATCCCTTACAAAGAAATCGATATTGAAACCACCCCCGGCGCTGTCGAAGAAATCGTAAAACGCACCGGAAAGCGCGCCATCCCGCAGTTCGTTATCGACGGCGAATGGGTGCAGCCGTACGTACCCGGGAAAGGATTTCGGTACGACGAAATATCGAAGCGGCTGGGGTTAGCAAAATCCTAATCTGAGTTACCGATTTCTTAAGTCAATCGCGGCGAGCAGCCATTCTTTAAGCACTTTCGGTACTCCCGTTCATCATCTTCCGTACCGTGGAAAAGCCTCGCCGGGCAAGGGAAGATGGCGAATCCCCTTTATCAGCGCTCGTGCATCATTTTGCGGGGGGGGCTTCACAAGCGGGGATGCGCGCCCATGTCCGAAACTGACGTACCAGAAAGACCGAGTCCCGTCAGCGAGAGCTGGCAGCAGACCGTCCAGGCGGTGTTGGGGATAGCGCTGCTGATCGGGTGGCCGCCATGTTCCATTACTATGCGCCGGCGGCTGAGAAGGCGGCACAGCCGCAGGATCTTCCGCAACAGGTGCACGCTCTCACCGAGCAAGTGGAGCAACTGCAAAGAGAGCAGGCGATGCCGGCGCTGGTGCTCAGCCGATATCGCAATTCTATTGGCTACATTTACGGTGTATACCAGGTTGGCTTCGCCAACAAACCTGCGGCTATCCGGGCGCGAGTGTCCGGGACTGGATTTCTTGTAGGAGACGGACTGCTTGCCACGAATCGGCACGTGGCCGAACCTTGGTATGGCGATAGCGAGGCGGAAGATCTTATGCACCGCGGAGCGACAGCGACGCTGGAGAGCATGGTTGTGTTCTTCCCGGGATCGCCAACACCGGTGAATTTGACTGCAGGCGCAGTTTCTTCCAACGGCGATCTCGCAGTTTTAAAGGTTCAGGATAAAAATGTGGTGCGCGGGCTTGCAGTTCTGCCGCTTGCGAAAGGGATTGCTCTGCCCGGCGAGTTGGTCACGGTGATCGGCTATCCCATGGGGGTCGCTGGAATGGTGGCCAAGTCGCCGACCGGAATATATCAGCGCCTGGCGTACCGGCACGGCGACATCACGGCTGTGAGCGAACTGGCTGCGTTGTCGCTTATCCGCCCTTCGACAACGTGCGGACATTTAGGAGACGTGGTCGGCGACAAATTAATCTACGACGCGCCCACGGCGCACGGCGGCAGTGGCGGGCCGGTGTTTAATTCAAACGCCGAAGTGATTGGGGTGAACTCGGCTTACATCGACGGTTTTTCCGGCGGCACCTTGGGATTTTCCGTAGATGCGCTGCGGCCGCTGATCGCGGAGGCGCAGAAGCGGCAATAATTCACTGAGATATTTGGACAATGGCGGGCTGAAGCCCGCCATTTTCTTGTTTAGAGCTGTTTACGGCGCGGCTAGAAGCCGCGCCCTTTTAAATCACGGTACCGATCTGCTCCGCAATCTCGAATCAGAACGCCCAGCGCAGCGAGAACTGGATCAGGCGGGGAGTACCGGTTGTGTTTACGATTTCGCCAAAGGGATCGGGACTGGTCTGCGGTCCTCCCGCCCAGGCGAGATACTGCTCGTAGTCCGTTACCAGAGGCGTGCCGAAATTCGGGTGATTCCAGAGGTTGAAGAAATCGGCAGCGAAGCGGATATCCTGCCGTTCGGTCAGGGCGAAGTGTTTGATAAGAGAGAAATCCCAGTTCTGCTGGAACGGACCGCGGTAAATGTTGCGGCCGAGATTTCCAAAACCGGTGGTGCAGAAATTATTACTAAACGCACAGGTTCCGGGCTGAGGGTTGCTGGGACTACCTGGATAGAGCAGCGGTGCAGTGGTGAACGCCGCCGGATTCAACCATCCGCTTAGCCGTTGCGTTACGCTGCCGTGGCTCTTGCCTTCCGCTATGGTTGCGCCAGAAGCCAGACTCGCGCTCACCGGCGATGTTCCCGCGCCAAGGAAGGCGTTGCCGCCGTTGGAATCGAGGACGGAGAAGGGCAGGGAAGACTGGAAACTGGTTACCCCGCTGATCGACCATCCACCCAGCGCTGCGCGCGCGAATCCGGAGGCATGAGGGTGAAACGGAAGCTCATAGACGTAGCTGAGCTTGAACACCTGCGGACGATTGAAGTCCGAAATTCCGCGGGAGGCGTTTATCGTGCTTTCGTCATTGAAGGCGGTGTTGTTAGCCGTGTTTCCAGTGGAAGTTGCGTCGATGTTTTTGGAAAAAGTGTAGGCGGCCTGGATGTACCCGCGCTGCCAGCGGCGTGAAAGCGTTGCCTGCAGAGAGTGGTAAATCGAGTACGCGTCGTTGGCGAAAATTTGATAGCCGGAGTAGCCATTCAGTCCGGGCGTGGGCGTACGCGCGATGGCGTTGGCAAATGTGTTGTTGGTGATTTGAAATGTAGTGCCGCTGGTGTCGGTGACGGTGAACGGGTTCGCGGGAGTGGCGTTTACCGACTGGATGGCGTCGCGCGTCTCGCGCAGGTGAGTGCCCTTGGTTCCAACATATCCCAGTTCAAGAACCCACTTGTGGCCCAGATCGTTCTGCACAGTAAAGTTCCATTGCTGGGTATTGGGAACGACGAAGTGCCGCGGGACTTCCAATACAAAAAGATTTTGCGTGGGATTTACGCCCGGGCCGGTGCATCCGTTGTAAATACCCGCCTGTGTTGGATCGTTATTTACGAATCCCGTAAGTTGCGAAAGGCATGGCAGCCATGCCCCTGACAACTGCCCAGCCGCGGGTACAGCGTTGGAATTTGTGGCCGGGGTTCCCGTAAAAAAATCAGACATAGTGAATCCCGGCGTCGAAGGGAAAAACACGATGGGGATGAACGGCGATTGGAAACTGAGCTGATCGACCGCTCCCACGTCTTCGCGAACGTAGAAAATGCCGTACCCGCCGCGAATCGTGGTGTTGTGGCGGCCGAGAAAATCATAGGCGAAGCCCACGCGCGGGCCGATGCCGGTGGAGACGCTGTTATTGAAAGTCGATCCCGCAGCATTTCCGCTGAGTCCGGGCACGCCGAGCTTGTCCACGCATTTGGGATAGATGAAGGGGTAATTACCGGATTTGGTGAGGTCGGATTCCATGTTGCCGATGTGGCAGGCATTGTCGGTCCAGGCGCCGAAGAACTCGGTGCGCAGGCCGAGATTCAAAGTTAAGTTCTGCGTGGCCTTCCAGTCGTCCTGAGCGAAGACGGCGGAGTTTTTCTGGCGATAGTTGTGGTTGTAGACGCCCCCGCCGCCGAAGCTGAATTCGGGGCTACCGTTAAGGAAGTTGCCGACATCGCTGACCGGACACGGAGTCGCGGAGGCGCACCCCGGAGCGGTCGTGGTTGTGGAGTCGCCAAAATAAAGTTGTCCGTTGAATACCTGCGGGAATTTCTTGTTGAGTTGGACCGGGATGAACTCGCCGCCGAAGCGCCAGCTGTGTTTGCCTTTGATCCAGCCCAGCGTGTCGATAAAGCTGAGGTTGTTTTGCGCCTGATATTGATTGGCCTGGGGCGTCGGTCCGAACTGGAAGCCGGAGCTGACGAATGTGAATTTGTAAATGTTGTCGGTGAGATTGTTGGTGGGACGGTCGATGCCGGCTTGAGCCGCTGTGACGGGCGGGACATTGATGTCACTGTTGTTGATGCGGACGAAGCCGAGGCGGAACTCGTTGACCAGGACGGAGCTGAAAACGTGAGTTTCCGTCAACGAAAACACCCGATCGTTAACCGGAAGCTGGTAGGGAAAGTTTAGATCGCCGCTGCTGATGCTGCCGCCGAGGGAAGCCTGCAGCCCTCCGGCGCCGAAGGGCACATTCGACTGAAAATCCTGGAAGAAGAATCGTGCGGATAGTTTGTCGTTCGAGTTCCGGAATTCTCGATCCCAGACGGCGGTGAACTGATTATCGGTATAGGATCCCGGTTTGCTGACCGTGAAAGGAACGACCGTGCCGGCGGCCGTTCCGGCAGGGGCGTTGGGCAAAGGATAAAGATAACCATTGCCGGCCGCGCCAAACTGATTGCTCTTGAATGCGATGAGCGAGGCCGCGACTGGATCGATGCTCGGAATGTTGAATACAGATTCTAGGGCTGCGTAACCGGACGGGACGCGATCTGCCGCGGGGATATATGGAATGAGAGTGCTGATGATTGTTCCCGGCGAATCGCCGCTGCGCTGGCGCGTGCCGGAGTAGTTGACGAAGAAAAAGCCGAGTTTGCCGCCGCGGCCAATCGGACCTCCTACATCGCCGCCGAAAATATTCTGCTGGATTACCGGCCTTGCCTCCCCCGCCTGATTAAGAAAGTAATCGTTTGCGTCCAAAACCGTATTGCGGAAGAACTCGTAAGCCTCACCGTGAAAAGTGTTGGTGCCGGTTTTCAGGATGGCATTGATGTCTCCGCCTCCATTACGCCCTTGCGTGGCGTCATATAGCGAAGTTTGTACCTTAAACTCCCCGATTACGGCGGGATTGGGCAATGGCGTGGTGGTCAACTCGGCCACGTTGTAATCGGTGGCGCTGATCCCTTCGATCTGATAATTGTTATTGTCTTCGCGCTGCCCGTTCACTTCGATGCGCACGTTGCCGCGCCCCAACTGAGAAGCTGCGTTTAATTCGCCCTGCGCACCGCTGGAGAGCGTGAGCAACTGTTGAAAATTCTGCGTAGCGAGCGGCAGGTTGCGGATGGTTTGCGCTTCAATCGCCTGGCCGGTTGTGGCGTCGGTAGTATCCACCTGCTGTACTTCCGCTTCCACCTCAACTTGTTGCTGCACGGCCTGGGGTTTGAGTTTGGCGATCAGGCGTGTTGTTTCGGTCACGCGCACAGTGATATCGCGAAAGGTGGAATCGGCAAATCCGGCTTCGTGGACCATTACGGTGTAAACGCCCGCGGGCAGAAGGGGAACCGTAAACGAACCATCAGTGCCGGAAGATGCGTTGCGCTCGAGTTCGCCGGTCTCCTGATTGGTGATGCGCACCGCAGCGTTGGCCACAACAGCGCCGCTGGGATCTTCTATCGTGCCGTTGATCGCGCCCGTGGCGCCACCCTGGGCGAAGGCTTGGGCAACGAATGCAATTGCGAAAAAACTAATCCAGATCAATCTAACTTGTAGCTTTGACATTGCGTCTCCCGGGTTCGGAATCAAAATTGTCTTATTGCTGAATCGGATGTTTGACGAGTAAACAAGCAGATCGACAGCAGAGGAATATGGGCGGCCCGTCAGGCACGGCCGCACGCAGATGTGGGCTGCTGGGGTACAAAGGTGATTGCTTGAGTTCAGCTATCGCCATCGGATACACCTTTCCCGCAGAATGCCCTGGGTTCTGGGGACGGCGGAAGAATACTCAAAGAGGTGGTCGGTTAGCAATACCAAGATGGATGCCACAGCGGCCGATTGCAACCTGCCCGCGGGTCATTTTGGGAAAGTACTTTCCTAGAACTCACGCACCTTCGCGCCTTCATGCAGGCGCTGGTCGCCGGAGGCTGAAGCGTCGCCGGAGACGGCGTAAGCCACCGCTGCGCCGATGAGGGCTGGAATAATGAAAGCATGACCCCCAGTCGCTTCCGCGACGAAGACCGCGGCGATCGGTTTTGGTTTTGCAGCAGGCTTGCTCATGATTTGCTCATACGCTCTTTCATAGCGGAATCCGTCGCGGGATCGCCTCCCGCGCGCATGATGCGACGAAGGGCGGTGACGAGCTCCGGGCCGGCGCTGCGCAGTTCGTCGTGATGATGCAGGGCCAGTTCACCCAACACTCTTTCACCCCTAGGAGTGAGGGCAAGGAGGACTTCGCGGCGGTCATGCCGGGCGCGCGTACGGTGCACGAATCCCCCAGCTTCCAGGCGGTTTACCAGTTCGACTGCACTATGATGGCGGATTTGCATGCGGTTGGCGAGTTCACGAATTCGCGGGCGCACTCCCGCAGGCATGCCTTTGATGGCCAGCATGAGCTGATACTGGCCTCGCTCCAGCCCGGCTTCCTTCACCACTTGCTCGCTGAAGTGGAGAAAGCGGCGGATCTGGTAGCGGAACTCGGCGAGCGCCTGATAATCCGACAAAGTGAGCTTCTTCATTTCTGCTGATTGTATCGTGTCCCGATCCAGCGTAACGTAAACTAGTATATCGTGTAACGATATTATTAGGCGAGTCGAAGCGCGCCAGAGGGACTCTTCGTGGGCTATGCGGGACGGGCATCTGAACTGCCCCCTCGTGCTGGCCTCTTTTCCGCAATCCATTTAGAATCTCTAGTTCTTTTCCAGGGGCACTGACAGGAGGCGCACTGCGTTGATCCCGCGTTACACTCGCCCGGAAATGGGCCGCATCTGGAGTGATGAAAACCGCTTTCGCACATGGCTGGCCGTCGAGATCGCGGCTACGGAGACACTGGCCGAGGTGGGGATGGTCCCCAAAGAGGCCGCTAAGGCCATCCGGGAGCGTGCGGACTTCAGCGTCGAGCGCATTCACGCGATTGAAGCCGAGGTGCGCCACGATGTGATTGCTTTTACCACCGCTGTGGCCGAGATCGTCGGGCCGCATGCGCGGTGGTTTCACTACGGGCTTACGTCGAACGATGTGGTCGACACGGCGCAGGCTTTGCTGATCAAGCAGGCGTCGGCTCTTATTACGCTAGATCTCGAGCGGTTTGCTCAGGTACTCGAGCGCCGTGCCTGGGAATTCAAAGACACGCCGATGGTGGGGCGCACGCACGGCATTCACGCGGAGCCGATTACATTCGGCTTTAAGCTGGCGAACTGGTATTCGGAGATGCAGCGAAACATTGCACGCTTTGCCGCGGCAGCTGAGGACATGCGAGTCGGGAAGTTCTCCGGGGCGGTGGGCATCTTCGCTCATCTCACACCGGAAATCGAAGAGAAAATCTGCGCGCGGTTGGGATTGAAGGCGGCTGCGGTTTCATCCCAGGTGATTCAGCGCGACCGCCATGCGCAGTACCTGGCGACATTGGCGGTGATCGCTTCAACCTTAGACAAAGTCGCCACCGAGATTCGGCATCTGCAGCGGACCGAAGTCCGTGAAGCGGAGGAATATTTCAGCGAGAAGCAGAAAGGGTCATCGGCGATGCCGCACAAGCGGAATCCCGTGACCAGCGAGCAGATCAGTGGGTTGGCGCGGGTGGTGCGAAGCAATGCGCAGGCCGGATTTGAAAACGTGGCGCTGTGGCACGAACGCGATATCTCGCATTCTTCGGTCGAACGAGTGATCCTGCCGGACTCGACCACGCTCACTGATTATCTACTAAACAAAACGTCGAATCTGATTGAAGCCATGTTTGTGTATCCGGAGCGCATGCGGGCTAACCTGGAGAGCACGCGCGGATTGATATTCAGCGGACAGCTTCTGCTCGATCTGGTTGAACAAGGGGTTTCGCGCGAAGACGCTTACCGCACCGTGCAGACCCATGCGATGCGTGCCTGGAGGGAAGGTTTGGACTTTCACCAACTGGTGTTAGCCGATAAGGAGATTGCGGCCAAGGTTCCGCGGAAACAACTTGAGTACGCTTTCGACCTATCGCGTCAGTTGAAGAACGTGGACAAGATCTTCGCCAGGGTATTTGGAAAAGATGGGAGTCCTGCAGGGCACGTCAACAAACGCGCCATTCCAAAGACCAAGACCGCACGCCGTAAATAGAAAACAGCTTCCGCCTCAATCAGCAGCGGATAATTTTTGGGCTGTCGATGCCTTTGGTCGCGTTCCGCGTATCCACCACTAACTGAGCCTGAGCCACGATTCCGGGATAGTCATAATCCGAGTGGTTGGTGACGATCACGATGCAATCGTAGCGGCCGAGATCGACCAACTCCGATCGCTTCATCTGCAAGTCATACTTACGTCCCTTGCCGATAAAGGGGAAGTAAGGGTCGTGATAGCTGACCTGCGCACCTTCTTTCTGCAGAAGCTCAATAATTGTCAGAGCAGGCGATTCGCGAAGATCGTCGATATCTTTTTTGTAAGCTACGCCGAGGATGAGGACGCGCGAACCATTCAAGGATTTCTTGTGACCGTTCAGCGCTCCGCCGATTGACGCCAGCACATGGTACGGCATGTTGGTATTTATTTCGCCGGCCAGTTCGATGAAACGCGTGCGGAAGTCCCACTCCTTGGCCTTCCACGACAGATAGAAAGGATCAACCGGAATGCAGTGTCCGCCCAACCCGGGACCCGGGTAAAAAGGATGAAAGCCGAAAGGTTTGGTGGATGCGGCTTCGATTACCTCCCAGATGTCCAATCCCATGCGAAGGCAGAGCAGCTTCAGTTCGTTGACCAGCGCGATGTTGACGCAGCGGTAGATATTTTCGAGCAGTTTCGTCATTTCAGCCGCAGCCGGGGAAGAGACGGGAACGGTACGATTGAAAATGGAGCCGTAGAGGGCCCCTGCCAACTCAGAAGCCTGGGGATTGACTCCACCTACAACTTTGGGAATGTCGCGGCGTGCAACCGTGGTGTTGCCGGGATCTTCGCGCTCAGGAGAGAAGGCGACAAAGAACTGTTTCTCGCCGCTGCCCTCGCCGCGCGCCACTTTCAGGCCGAGTTTGTTCTCTTTTTCAAGAATCGGCACCATCACTTCTTCTGTCGTGCCGGGATAGGTAGTGCTTTCCAGGACCACCAACTGGCCCGGTTGCAGGTGCGGAGCGATGGCGTGCGTGGTATCGGTGATAAAACTGAGGTCAGGCTCGTGATATTGATCGAGCGGAGTAGGGACACAAATGATGATGGCGTCCATCTCTTCGATGTGGGCGTAGTCAGAGGTGGCACGAAACCCGCGCGTGCTGGCGGCCTGGATTTCTTCCGCGCCAATGCGGTAGATGTAGGATCCACCCTTGGTGAGAGTGTCAACTTTGTTCTGATCGATGTCGAAGCCGGTAACGCGGAACTTTTGCTCCGTAAACAGCAAAGCGAGCGGCAGTCCCACGTAGCCGAGGCCGATGATGCCGATCCGAGCCTGACGTTGCTGAATCTTCTCTTTGAGTGAATCGACTGCTTGAGTTGCAACTGACGATTTGGTCATTGAAGTTGGAAGAAATGCTCTAGTTTTCGGATTCGGAAGCTCGATTCTAGCACGCTGTCTGGGGCGCGATTAGTGACGGAAGGCACTGGAATCGGTGCTAAGTTTTGTATCCATTGGCGATCAGAACCTCGCGAAGATGCTGCGAACAGCTAAGCTCCGCTGGACGGCGATAGCCCTAGCCTTTGCTGGGTTGGCAATCGGTCTTGCGGCGAATGCCGGAAGCTTCCTGGTCATAGACGCGCCGCGTCCTTCCGACGTGATCCTTGTGCTGGCGGGCGAGACGGAGCGGCGTCCCCAACGCGCTCTGGATCTTCTGGCGCAGCACTATGGCCGCCATGTCGTTCTGGATGTTCCCGCGAATGCCGTTCTCTACCAATTCACTCAGATTGAACTCGCTAGCAGGTATATTCAGGGTTTACCGCAGCCGGCGCTGGTGAGCATTTGTCCCATCGAGGGGCTTTCGACAAAGGACGAATCGAGGGATGCAGAAAAATGTCTCCGGCGCGAAGGTGCGCGGAATGTCTTGATTGTCACTTCAGATTTCCACACTCGTCGCGCGCTGGATGTTTTTCGGCGCGAGCTTCCGAAACTTCAATTCTCTGTCGCGGCGGCGCACAGCGAGGAAGGATTTGGGAGCAAATGGTGGACCCACCGGCAGTGGGCCAAGACCTTTGTCGATGAATGGCTGCGCTTGCTGTGGTGGAAAGCGATCGATCAATGGCGGTGAAGAGCAACGCGCTGCCTAAGAAAGTTTTCCACCGTTATCACACATTTGAGAGCACAAAAGCCATTGACTGCCAAGAACTTTGGAGGGTACGATGCGTTAACAGTCACCACATTAGTTAATAACGGAGCGTGGGATGGGCATAGCTGCCTTCCGCAAGATGGCAAGTTGCGTGCTACTGCTGGGGTTTCCTGCTTCACTTTTTGCCGCCGATTCCAATGCGGCAATGCTTTATACGCACGGCGCGGCTTGGCTAAACGGCTCTCACGTACCTTCCTCTTCCGCAATTTTTGTCGGCGATCTGTTGCAAACGCGCTCCGACTCTGGGGCGAATATCAACGCTTTGGGTTCCAGCATTGTCGTTCTCGGCGATTCGCTCGTTCAGTTTGAAGGCTCGGCATTGAAGGTGGAGCACGGCGGTGTGGAGGTCGCGACCTCGAAGGGCGTGGCGACTCAGGCTGGAGAAGTGCGGGTGGCGCCGGTATCGAACGCGTGGACGGAATTCAATGTGACTGACGTTGATGGAACAGTTAGAATCGCTGCCCGCAAGGGGGATTTGACCGTGACCGACGGCAAGGGAACGGTCCTGCTGGCGCAAGGCCAGCAAACCACGCGAGACGAGCAATCCGATCAGGCTGGCTCCCCGGATAAGGCCGACAAAAAGAACAATAAGAAGCGCGGCGAAGGCGCCGCGCCAGCTGCCAACGGAGGTGCCTTGAACTCCACCATCGCCATTGGGGTGGGGGCGGCGGCAATCGGTGGCGTGGCGATATGGGTTCTCACCAGATCGGAAAACCCGGTCAGCCCGTCTAACCCTAACTGATGGCGCGATCCACCCCCGCGCGGTCGATAACTTCCCCGGGTTTCAGAAATTTGTGGCAGGTTGCTGGAACTGTTCTTGCGGAACGAAGGGTTCTTCCGCAGGCTTGGCGCGCACAGCGCGGCGTTTCCTTGCAGGCTTCGCGAAAGGCTCGGAGGCCGCCATCGTGCACATCACGTAGAACAGTGCGGCATTGGCGGGAATCTGCAGGTTAAAATCGACGGCGCTGTGCACTAGGATGCCGCTCATCCCCAGCATGCAGGCGAGAGTCATCGCACCGTTCACTTCCCCCGTCCAATTGCCGATCTTCCCTACCGCTCTGCGATAAATCGTCACCACGAACCACACCATGGTCGCAAATCCAAGCAAGCCTGTTTCGATGAGCAGTTGCAGGTAATCGTTGTGTGCTTGGTTGACGAAAAAATTGGTGTAAAAAGTTCGAAACTGCGGATAGACGATGGGGAATGATCCCAGGCCCCAACCTAGTATTGGCCGGGCCAGGAACATGCGGAATCCATCGCGATTAATTTCGGAGCGGATATCGGCGGATAGTTCCGTGTGGCCCGGGCCAGCGGTCGCCACGCGCTGGCTGAGTTGCGCGCCGCCGATCCAGATAAGCAACCCTGCGACGAGGGCAAGAAACCCGCCGATCACCATTGCCGTGCGTAGGCCGCGCTTCTGTTTCACCAGAAGCACTGAAAGGATGATCAGTTCGGCCAAAATCGCGATCATGCCTCCGCGCGAGCCGGAGATGAAAATTGTTCCTACCATCACAGCCGCGCTGGCCGCGGCAACGGCCCGAACTTTGGGCACGGTGATTCGTGTAAGAGACACGATCAGAGGGATCGGCACCAGCATTTCCATCAGTCCGGCGTAGTGGTTGTGGTTCACGTAGGGACCGTAAATCCAGCCCCCCATGCGAGGCTGGCGAATCCAGTAGAGTTTACCGTTCGACGAAATGCCTTGAATCAGTGCAAACACCGCCAGCGCTGCGCCATAAACGGAAAAAAACAGCGCGAGGCGGCGGGCCTGTACGCTGCGAACCAGCGTCTGTCCGGCAAGAAAGCACAATGTGCCGTATGCCAGGTACTGAAGGGCAAGGGATACCGTGTCGTGAGGGTACACGGTCCTACGCAACGCGATCTGCGCAAGGATGAGTCCGCCGAAAACGCTCATCGGCAAGTACACAGGATTCCACCGCAGAACGATCTTCTCGTCCAACACTAGCTTTCCAATCCAGATCAGAAACAAAGCCGCGGCTCCCACCTCAACCGCGAAGATCGACCAGGGTTCGACCGCACCGAAAGCAACAGGTCCGAACAAAAGAAGGCCGAATATCCCGTATAGCAGAATCCTCTCCACCCGCGTCGATTGCTCGCGGCTATGGTTGACGGGAATACTCGTAACGCTCATGAGAAAAATGAATTCCGGTTCGGAAGTTTATTGTCGTTTGGGGACAAGATGGAAGTCGTCAACCCAGAGCTTACCACGTATGGGACTCCCTTCCGGCAGACGGCGCACGTGCAGGACCAGCAACTTGGTGTCGGCGCCGGTCGTGAATTCACCGTTGGCAGACTTCCAGAATCCCGCTTCCTTTAATTCGTCGCTGTCGTACATGACGCTTCGGTCGTAGGCATCCTGAATTGTGAAATGCGGTCCGCCCGCACCTTCGATCTCCCCATTCTTGTAGTAGGCGGAAAAATCGTAAGTGGTATTGGGCTGCACGGCGATGAACTGGCGAATTCCGGCATCCGTAACCCCCGGCCCATCGAAAGTGATCAGCAGCGAACGATGACCAGAATGAAAATCGCTCGGATCGAGAGTTAGCGTAACGCTCTGCTGCTTGTCGTACTGCCAATCGAAGCCGCCGTTTAAAACATCGAGACTAAAGTCGCCGTTCACAATCAGATTGCGTCCCGAGGGCACGTAAGCGGAGAGCCCAAACCGTGGAGCCGCTTGCTGCCAAACCAGCCGCGCCTGGTCCACATCCTTGTGATTGAGCAGATATTGCAGATACGCGAGCGCGTAGCGGAGCTCGAAAGGTTGAGGGTTGGCCATTACCGCCGCCCACACTTTGGCCGTGCCGGCGGTTTCCTCTTTACGCATCAGCAAACTGAGAAAAGCAATCTGCGCCTCAGAGCGCGCAGGAACCACATTGTCCAAGAGTTCATCGACATCCGGTTTAATTCGCCAGCAGAGCTGTACCGAGGGCTCTTCCAGAGTCGGGTCATTTTGCATCACGACACGAAACTCGCGGAGAGCTTTCTCCTCATCGCCCTGCACGAGGTAAAAATTCGCGGCTTCCCAGGCGACATCCGGCGTGGTGGGATCGGCGCGAATCGCTTCCTCCAACGCGGTGCTTTGGTTGGAAGTATCTCCCAAAACCTGATAAGCGGAAGCCAGATCGAACCAGTAACGGGCTGAAAAAGGATTCAACCGCACTGCTGCGCGGTAAGGCTCGATGGCCGCCGCGGCATCGCGCGCGACCAGCGCATAGTAACGGCCCAAGTGGTAGCGGTACTCCGCGTTCCCGGGATCCAGACGGGCGGCCCTTTGCAGGCTCGCGAACTCCACCTGGTCCCCGAACCACGATCCCGCAAACATCCGAGCCGCCAGAAAAATGTAGCCAGCGCAGATCCCTATCGCAGCGACGATGACGAGTTTCTTCCGCGATGCGGAATTGAGGGGATACTCCATAATGTTTCGACTAGAGCCAGAATCCGGCGATCCGCACGGTCAGTCTGCGCACTCGCTACGCGCTGTTGGGTGACGCCTCGGCCTGCTCTTCGCTTTCGCCGTCGTCCTCTTCATCTTCGTCGTGCACGTCCCCATCCCGGTAGTAGCGGGCATATTTTCCCTGATACTCGTAGTAATAGTAATAATCGGGCGAACTCAAATCGACGGCATTCAAGAGCACACCCGACACTTTCGCATTCACTTGGGTGAGAATATCGCGGGAGCGGCGGAGCGCTTGTTTCGTCGTCTGCCCGGAACGGATAACCAGCACGATCGCGTCGGCGCGCGGCGAGAGAACCACAGCGTCGGTGACCGACAGCGTGGGCGGAGTATCCACCACGATGTGATCGTATTGCCCGCGCAGTTGCTCCAACACATCGCGCATGTTGGTCGACGCCAAAAGCTCGGCGGGATTCGGCGGCGGAGTTCCTGCGGGGAGTACGCTCAGGTTGGGCAGGATGCTGGATCGCGTGATTGCCTGCTCCAGAGTGGCGCTGCCGGTCAGAACATTGCTGAGCCCGCTGCGCGGACCCATCCCGAGAGTCTTGTGGATGCTGGGACGCCGCAGATCGGCGTCGATGAGCAATACTCGAATACCTTTTTGAGCTAGCACTACCGCGCAATTAATGCTTGTCGTCGTCTTTCCTTCCTGAGGTAGCGCGCTGGTGATCATAATCACTTTGGGAGGAGCGCCCAAATTTGAAAGCAGAAGCGAGGTCCGAAGAGCGCGATAGGATTCCGCCATTTGGGATTGCGGCCGGACCTGCGTGATCAGCTCCACTGCTTCCTTGGAGGTGGCGATGACAAGCCGTTTTGTGCTGTTACCTTCACGCGTCGTCCTAGATCCAAGCGGGATCATGCCCAACGGCGGCAGGCCGGAAATCATCTGTGCCTGTTCGGTGGTGCGGACGGTATTGTCCAAGCCCTCGAGCAGAAACGCCAGACCGACGCCGGACGTTAGACCCAGCATGAAGGCGAAAGAAAGATTGCGCGGAATGTTCGGTTCGATGGGGCCGTTCGGAGAGCGGGCAACGTCGACGATGCGGAAGTTATTGGAGCGCAACCCAGCCGAGACTCCGGCCTCCTTTAGCTTTTCGAGCAAGCCCTCATAGAGTTGGCGATTGGTGTCCAGATCGCGCTTCAGCAGGCTATATTCGATGGCGCTCTCGTTGAGCTTATTGGCCTCCTGCTTTTGATTCTCCAGGGCATCGTGCAGCATGTTTTCTCGCTGCAATGCCGCCAGGTATTGCCCCTTGATTTTGCCGGCTATTTTCCTGGTCTCCGCCAGAACCTGAATGTCGATTTCCTTCAGTTGATTGTTGATTTGCGCCAATTTCGGGTACGCCGGACCGAATTGCGTGTTCAGTTCGGCGGCTTGAATCTTCAGGTCCGCTTGCTTTGAGCGGAGAGTATCCAACAGGGACGAGACAGACTGAGTGCTCGCGCCTGCGCTATCGAGCGCGTTCGCTGCGGAAGTAATGGTGTCGGTATCGCCCGCCTGTACCAATCGATAGACCGACTCCCTGTCCATACGCTCGGATTCGGCAGCGGTTAAGGCTTTGTTTAGTTCATCCAGCTTCGAGGTGGTGATGTTCTGCTTTTCATCAATCCCCAGAATTTCGTGCTCTTTCTGATAGTGCACCAGCTTTTCCTGGGATGTTTCCACTTTCATCTGCAAGTCAACTAGCTGCTTGGAGAGCCAATCGGAAGCCTGCATCGTCGAATCGAAGCGGGACTTGAAGTTATTTTCCGTGTAGGTGGTCATCAGAGTGTTCACGACCGTGGCGGCCAAGTCTTTGTCCGCGCTGCGGTAGTGCACTTCAATGATGTGTGTGTTGGGCGCCAGCACAACACGCAGATTGCTGCGAAACGAGGAAAGCAGGGAAGTGGTGCGCCCGGTATCGGCCTGCAAAGGATCGGGCGCGAGGTCGAGCGAGGAAGGCGTAGCCGGTGTCTTCCCGCCAAACTCGGGGCGACGGTCGAGGGCAAGTTCTTTCACCACCTGCAGCGCCAAAAGATCGCTTTGCAGAATCTTCACCTCGGTTTCCATCTCGGTCGGATCGTAATAATCGAGGCTGAAGGTGGGAGAATTATTAAAGTTGACCAGTCCGGAATCCGCTTTGTTGATGGCGATGCTGCCGCTGGCTTCGTAGATCGGAGTCATCTTAAGGCTGGCGATGGCGACGATGGAAAAGATCGTGACCAAGCAGATGAGTACGGTCCACTTGCGTTTGGCCAGAACACGCACATATTCGCCTAGCGCCGATTCCTGCGAAAGAAGCTCGGGGTAAATGCGCGGGCCCGTGGTTCGCCCCAAATCTGCCCCAAGCTGCAGATCATTTATCTTTGGGGTCGTAGGTACCAGCGGTCCGGAATCCATTTGCGCTCCTAATGAATTTTCTAATGCAACTCGGCGTGTGGTCTTGGGTTCACGCTAAGCTTTGGCTCGGCGACTCGATGGCTGGTTCATCGCGCGCGCGATCCTTGGATGTGTTTGGGTCGCCGATATTCTAGCATTGCTTGCGTTGGAAAATTTGTGAATTAAAACCGCTCCGGTTCTGTAACGAGTACTTCACTTCGCGCCGGACTCCGCTATACTACCCTGCAACCAACCATCCGACGCTGCTCGAACGCTGGCGCGAGATTTGTGAGCCCGAAGTGAGCGCGGGGCGGGGAATCTAGAAAGTAAATAGCACCGAGGCAGGATTGATGAATTGGTCGGAACAGGAAGTGCTGGTCACCGGCGGTACCGGTTCGTTCGGCAAAAAGTTTGTCGAGATCATGCTGCGGGAGTATCACCCCAATCGGCTGGTCATCTTCAGCCGGGATGAGTTGAAGCAGCATGACATGCGGGCTTCCGGCCTCGATCATTCGAGCCTACGGTATTTTATTGGCGACGTGCGTGATCCGGCACGCCTGCAGCGCGCCTTCGCCGGCATCACCGTGGTAGTGCATGCCGCCGCGCTCAAACAGGTTCCGGCTTGCGAATACAATCCGTTCGAAGCGATCCAGACCAACATCATGGGCGGCCGCAACGTGATCGACGCTGCCATCGACCGGGGCGTGCGCCGCGTCCTGGCGCTCAGCACGGACAAGGCGGTGAACCCTGTAAACCTCTATGGAGCGACCAAGCTCTGCGCCGAAAAGGTTTTCGTGCAGGCGAACGCTTATGCCGGAGCCCAAGAGACTCGCTTCAGTTGCGCCCGGTACGGAAACGTCGTCGGCAGCCGCGGCAGCGTGATCCCGGTCTTTCTGGAACAGCGGAAACGCGGCAGGATTACGATTACCGATCCGCGCATGACCCGCTTCTGGTTGACGCTGGAACAAGGCGTGCGCTTTGTGATTCGCGCCATCGAGCAGATGCACGGCGGCGAGATCTTCGTCCCCAAGATCCCCAGTATGAAACTGGTTGATCTGGCGGCTGCGGTAGCGCCCGGATGCGTGGTCGAATGCGTCGGCATTCGCCCCGGAGAGAAGCTGCATGAGGTCTTGCTCTCCGAAGACGAGGCTCGAAATTCGGTCGAATTGGATGACATGTACATCATTCAGCCCTCGCATCCCTGGTGGAAGAAGGCGAATTGGATTCATGGGCGCCAACTGCCGCAGGGTTTTCGCTACACCAGCGATGGTAACGAACAGTGGCTGACGAATGAGCAATTGCAAGAATTGATTGAACCTGAGAGCGCCGTGAGATCGGCGATCCCTGCCTAGGTCATTTTTCATGCCTGAGCTTCTAACAGACCGCGCCATGCTCGCCATTAATGGAGGAAATCCTGTCCGAAAGACGCTTCTTCCTTATGGTTGCCAGTCGATCGCAGAGGACGACATTGAGGCCGTGGTGAACGTGTTGCGTTCCGATTGGGTCACCACCGGACCGAAGATCGCGGAGTTTGAGGAAGCATTTGCCGCTCGTGTGGCCGCGAAATATGCGGTGAGCTTCAGCTCCGGAACAGCTGCGTTGCATGCGGCCGCTTTTGTCGCGGGGCTTAAGCCCGGCGACGAGGCCATTACGACTCCGATGACCTTCGTCGCGACCGCGAACTGCGTCTTATATCAGGGCGCGATTCCCGTGTTCGCAGATGTGAGCGCCGATACGCTCAATCTCGATCCCAAACAGTTCGCCGAACGCATCACGCCACGCACACGAGCGGTAATCGCAGTGGGTTATGCCGGACATCCTGCGGAGCTGGATGCGATTCAGCAAACCGCCGCGCGCCACGGATGCACTCTGATCGAA